>ENA-UOOM01001458-UOOM01001458.1-fermentation-metagenome-genome-assembly--contig:-NODE-1458-length-22653-cov-3.503098_pt1 | contig 22653 bp, 21 predicted proteins | sample MGYA00245781_ERZ724031 | MGnify/ENA primary metagenome ERZ724031 (study PRJEB28704, sample SAMN03018317) | fermentation metagenome | biome: anthropogenic terrestrial biome; feature: soil; material... | reverse complement strand
ATTTTTGATAATTGTGAAGATTTACAATTTGATTATAAAATAAAAATTCCAAAGACCCGATACTTGTCATTTCCGCCGCCGGAGTTGCCGGCGGGGTGTTTTACAGCGTATTCTGACCATTAAAAATGAGTAAAAAAAACCGCGGAGACCGTTAAGCGTCTGCGGCAAAAAGGTTATGCTGTATAATTACTTTCCGTTTGGGGTAATCTCGGGTATAATAACTTTTTTTATGTCAGCTCCGACAGCACGCAGCTTTTCGACAAGGTTTTCATATCCCCTCTCGATATGATAGATATCATCTATCCATGTAACTCCCTTTGTGGCAAGCCCCGCGATGACCATAGCGCCCCCCGCCCTTATGTCCACGGCTCTGATATTCGCCGGGTGAAGCTCCGGCTTTCCCTCAAAAGTTGCGGTTCTGCCCTGAACGGTTATGTTTGCCCCCATTCTGATAAGCTCGTCAGTGTATTTGAAGCGGTTGTCAAAAACCCCCTCCGTTATCGTGCTCTGCCCGTCGGCAAGACACAAAAGCACGCCTATAAGTGCGTTCATATCAGTGGGAAAACCCGGATAAAAGAATGTTTTTACCTTTATTTTCTTAAGCGGAGTATCACGTTTCGAAACTATTACCGAGTCGTCCAGTTCTGTCACCGAAACGCCCATATCGATTAATTTTGCTGTAATAGATTCCAGATGTTTGGGAATAACATTTGTAATGGTGAGCGTGCAGTTCGTCGCCGCCGCCGCCATCATATATGTTCCCGCCTCGATCATATCGGGGATAATCGCATAACTGACGCCGTGGAGTTTTTTTACCCCTCTTATCTTTATAACCTCTGTACCCGCGCCGGTTATATCCGCACCGCAGCTGTTTAAAAAGTTTGCAAGGTCAACTACATGAGGTTCTCTTGCCGCATTGTCTATTACAGTCAATCCCTCGATTTTGGTAGCGGCGAGCATTATGTTTATGGTTGCGCCGACAGACGCTATATCAAGATAAATCGAGGCGGCTCTCAGCCCGTTCTCGGCGATGCAGGTGTAAACCTCATCATTCTCGGTAACTGTCGCTCCCAACGCTTCAAAACCCTTGACATGCTGGTCGATAGGCCTTGCACCGAAATCATCTCCGCCGGGGCAGGCGGCTCTTGATCTTCCGAACCTGCCCAGCTCCGCTCCGAGTACATAATAAGATGCCCTCATCGTCTGTGCAAGATTCTGGGGCATTAACCCGCATTTTATATTTGTTGTATCAACCTGAACCGTTCCGCTGTCAAGCTCATTTACCTGCGCTCCCATGGCGGTGAGAATATCAAGCGTTGTTTTTATATCGCTTATTCTCGGTAAATTCTCGATTACGCATTTATCCTCTACAAGAATTGTCGAAAATAAAATAGGCAGGGCGGCGTTTTTCATGCCTCCCACCTCTATTCGTCCCGATAACGGCTTTCCGCCGTTGATATAGATTCTTTCCATTTATTAATAACACCCTTCGGCCGTATTGATATAACAACATCATACATAATAACATTTTTTCATAAAAAGTCAAGTGATAAATGCTTGCGGCGCTCCCTGCATCTAAGGCGGCGTTTTGCCGCGTTTTCCCGTATCTATTGACAAAATAACATATTAATTGCATAATATAATCATAAAACGAAAGGAAATATTTATGACAAAAAACTCAAAAGTAAGGATAATCCCTCTCGGAGGCGTAGACGGAATAGGCATGAACATTACCGTCTTAGAGTACGAGAATGATATAATCGTAATCGACTGCGGCGTATCGTTTCCGGAAAACGATATGCTGGGCGTGGACCTTGTTATACCCGACATAACATATCTTCAAAAAAACGCAGATAAAGTCCGTGGAATTATACTGACACACGGTCACGAGGATCACATCGGAGCTGTACCCTATTTTTTAAAGCAGATAAAAACGAATATTTACGGCACAAGACTGACTCTCGGAATCCTTGAGGGTAAGCTCTCGGAGCACGGAATGCTAAAGTCATCTACACTCATCGAGATAAAAGCGGGCGAAAAAACCGATTTCGGTTCGTTTTCGGTAGAATATGTCCATGTAAACCATTCCATCCCGGATGCGGTTGCCCTTTATATATCCACCCCGGTCGGAAAGATATTTCACACGGGGGACTTTAAAATAGATTTTACTCCCATCGGAAGCAGGCCGATTGATCTCGGCAGGATAGCGGATATCGGAAATAAGGGAGTAAAGGTTCTCATGTGCGACTCGACGAACGCGGAGCGTCCCGGCTACACCGCGAGCGAGAAGACGCTTGCTGCCTCCTTTGACAGAATATTCTATAATCTCGAAAAGCGTGTCGTTATTGCGACATTCTCTTCCAATGTTCACAGAGTCCAGCAGATTATTAATTATTCGGTAAAGTATAACCGCAAGGTGGCGATTACGGGGCGCAGCATGCTCAATGTCATAAAAGCGGCGAGCAGACTCGGATATATCGATATTCCCGACGGTCTTATCATAGATATCACCGATATGAAGCGTTATTCCCCCAACCAGCTTACCCTGATAACTACCGGAAGTCAGGGAGAGCCTATGAGCGCGCTTTACAGAATGGCGTTCGGCGAGCACCCTACAATCTCTTTAGGTGCGAACGACCTTGTCATCCTCTCCGCCTCTGCGATTCCCGGCAACGAGAAGCTGATTACAAAGATTGTAAACGAGCTTTGTAAAAGAGGCGTAGAGGTTATCAACGACAGCAACGAGGTCCATGTCACCGGGCACGCCTGCTGTGAGGAGATAAAGCTGATTCACTCCCTTGTCAAAGCGGAATATTTTATCCCCGTACACGGTGAATATAAGCATCTTACAAGACACGCCGCACTGGCAAAGGAACTCGGCATGGACGGAAGCCACATTTTTATTCCGGAGGCGGGTAAGGTGCTTGAGCTGAGCAAACGCGGTATCAGAGTAAACGGAAGCGTCGAGGCAGGGCAGATTATGGTTGACGGTTATGGTATAGGCGATGTCGGAAGCGTTGTTCTGAGGGACAGAAAGCATCTTTCGGAGGACGGAATCATCATCGTCGTCGCAAACATAGATACCGAAAACAGGGAGCTTTTAAGCCCGCCGGAGATAGTTTCACGCGGGTTTGTATATGTCAAGGAGAGCGAGGCTCTTATGGATGAGCTTGGCAGCACCTCTGCAAAAATAATCTATAAGTACCTTGATAAAGGCGTAACCGATATGGGAACTCTTAAAAACAAGCTCAAAGATGAGCTCGGCTCGGTAGTGTATTCAAAAATAAAGAGAAATCCCATGATACTGCCCATTTTTACAAAAACGGTAGTTTAAAAAGCGGGAGAATACCCTGTAATACATCTTTATTGAAAAGAAGGAAAACATGCGCATGAAAACCGTTTTGGTCACCGGTGGTTCAAGAGGTATCGGCAGAGCCGTCTGCGAGGCATTTTCCAAAGAGGGCTATTTCGTTATTATAAATTACAATAAAAGCGTCAAAGAAGCGCAAACGCTCTGCGATTCGCTTAAAAATGCCGTAACCTTCAGGGCGGATGTTTCAGATAAGGAGCAGGTTGCCGCTATGGTAGCGGCATTTCCGGATATAGACGTGCTTGTAAACAATGCCGGAGTGTCCCTTTTCGGGGTTTTTGACAGTGTTTCGCGGGAGAGCATCAGGGAGCTTTATGACGTAAATCTATTCGGAACCCTCAACATGACCCGTGCCGTTCTGCCGTCCATGATCCGCCGCAAAAGCGGCGCCATAATTAACATTTCCTCCGTGTTCGGAGAATGCGGCGCTTCCTGCGAGGTCGATTATTCAGCATCGAAAGCGGCGCTTATCGGTTTCACAAAAGCGCTGGCAAAGGAGGTCGGACCAAGTTACGTTCGGGTAAACTGCGTCTGCCCCGGCGTGATTGACACGGATATGAACGCAAGGCTTACCATCGAGGAGGTTGAATCGCTCGTCGAGTCGATACCGCTTGAACGGTTGGGAAAACCGGTTGATGTCGCAAACGCCGTACTGTTTTTAGCGAGTGAAAAAGCCGATTATATCAGCGGTGCGGTGCTGGCTGTCGACGGAGGTCTTGTATAGCCGTTTTTGCCAAGGCTCTTTTTTTGTTTTTTTAATAAATATATATGCTTGACCGGGAATGGTGATTAAGATGCCGAAATCAAAAAACCAGAAGCTCAAAATTCTGTATATTCTCAACGCGCTCAAAAAAACCGACGAAAACAACCCGATTACAGTAAATGGGCTTATCGGGATGCTCAATGCAAATGATATAAAAGCGGAGCGTAAAAGCATTTATGACGACCTTGAATCGCTTGAAAATTTCGGTTATGACATTATCAGAACAAAGGGCAGAAACTGCGGTGTTTTCCTCGGGGCAAGAGAATTTGAGCTTCCGGAGCTCAAACTGCTCGTCGATGCAGTGCTGTCCAGCAAATTCATTACGGAGAAAAAGAGCAGGCAACTGATCGAAAAACTCGCTTCTCTTGCCGGTGGCGGGGATCAGACCTCAATCCTTAAGCGTCAGGTCTTTATTGAGGGAAGGGTAAAGGCACGCAACGAGAGCATATTCAACACCATAGACCACATACATACTGCGATTGCAGACAACAAAATGGTCAGCTTTCAATACTATACATATATTGTCCGGGACGGCAGAATCGAGCGGGTTGCCCGTCACGGGGGTAAAAAGTACGAGGTAAGCCCGTGGTCTTTAACCTGGGACGATGAGTTTTATTATCTGCTCGCCTATGACGAAAAAAGCAATATGATAAAGCACTTCCGTGTTGATAAAATGACCGATATTTCAATTATGCAAAAACCGAGGAAGGGAAAAATGCTCTTCGGTGTTTCCGGAATCGCCGCCTACACAAAGAGTGTGTTTTCCATGTTCGGCGGAAAGGACGAGAGCGTGCGTATATCCTGCAGCAACAGTCTTGTCGGCGTTGTAATCGACCGCTACGGCAGCGATATACCCATATTAAAGGAGAGCGACGATAGGTTTATCTTCACGGCAAAGGTAAAACTGAGCCCGAAGTTTTTTGCCTGGGTTTTCTCCTTCGGCAAAGAAATGGAGATAGTTTATCCCGAAAATGTCGTATCACGGATGAGAGCATCCCTTTCCGAGCTTTATGATTTGTATTCCGATAAGAAAAAATAACCCGAAAATCCACTTCCGCACGCTTTTTAAAAAAGCGTGCTTTTTTTATTTTTTATACAAAAATTGAAGTTGTAAAACCACTTTTGTATTATTTTCACATATATCGACAAAATATTTTATTAATAATACATAAAGAATTTCCGACAAATTCAGGACGCTTTTTATTAATATATATGTTATAATAATTCCACGGATAACTATGCCGCCATGTTGGACTTAACCGAGAGCATTCGGCGGCGGACGGGCGCGCTTGTTCGGTTAAGGTTTGTATAAAAACTTATTTCTTTGGTTTTTGCCGATATAAATAAATAAGAATGCTTGAGGAAACCCATCTGCCCGGTATTCTGCTTTGATGTCATAAGCTTGTTTATATCGGCTTTTTAAAAGAAAGAAAGGGGATTATGGATTACAGAGATTTTGCTAAGGATTTGCTTAAGAGAAAGAATCAGCTCACAGTGGCGCGCAAATCCATCAAGCAGCAAATTGAGGAACTCGAAAGGGAAAAGTATTCTTGTAAAACCGCGTCGCTAAACGCAAAGCCGGTAACGAGCAGCGGCACAAACAAATACGAGGACAGGCTTATCACTGTCATTGCTCTGCTCGACGACTGCCGGTTCAGGTCAAAAGTTGTTGAACGTGAATTGAAGATGATAGAATCGGGATTTTCCGATCTTGACGATTATCAGGTTCAACTGCTCGAGGGATTTTTTATACATAATACAAAAGGAGCTGCGGAGAGCCTTATGAGCCGTTTTTATAAGGAAAGAAGCAGTCTTTACGAAGACAGAAACAAGGCTTTGGAAAAGTTCACCCGTTCTGTTTACGGTATTGTGTTGATTTGATGCCGGATATAAACGAATATCCGTACCACATTTTTTACAGCGCGCCCTCTTATCCGTTTATTCCGCAAAAAAGGGACGCACAGACAACCTCTGTACGTCCCGGGCAGTTTTTTGCAATTTAGTTAATCGTATAAATAATCCCAGTAGAATTCAACGCCGCCTACAGTATAAACATCCCCGGCCTCGACGCAGTCATAAGACGCTGTTTCGCCGTCTTTGAAAGTCAGATCAAGTACATCGTCTTCCAAAGTATACTCAAAGGGAGATTCCGAATCACAACAATCATCGTATACCGTGATAATTATGGTTTCGCCCGAATCCGTTATCACATCACAATAATCGAATTCCTGCAGCGTATAGCCGCCAAAACCGTCTATCGTTACATCCGAACCGTTGACAGAATAGGTGCCGGAATACTCTTCATCCATAAATTCCGCTGTGTACTTTCCGTTGCCATAACTCATGTTCGTGTAACTGCTTACTAAAGAACCGCTGCCGTCATAATTGAGACAAATAGTCTGATATTGGTTATAAAGGTATATGCCCGTCTGCTCTTCGCTGCCTAAATAATTCGATAAATAGTTATAGACATCAGGATATTCGACAAGTATCTTCTGAATGAGAGCCTGAAAATCAAATTCTTCATCAAGGATTTCCGCATCATCGTCGCCGGGAGCAGTTATTTCCGTATAGTCGGCAAGCTTTACGCTGCTGCCAATCGACAGTTCTATATCATAATCGAGAGCATCAATTGATAAGTCAGCTTTTACGCTGTTTTCGGTGTCGGAAACCTTCTCGTATGTTGAGGTAACTTTAATCGGTATTGAAATATCTTCGCCACCGTCATGTACGGACATTTCTATATCGCTGTCCACTACAAGCTTGTTTTCGGTTTTTGTTCCCTTGAACTCGACGGTCAGTTCCATTTCGTCGGAAACGCCTATAGAAAACTTTCCGTCCGCGCTGCCGGCATCGTTTGCAGTCTGCTCATATGAAAAATCAAAGAATTTTTCCTCATCCTTACCCGAAACAGAGCCCTTTACATAGTGTCCGCTGTCTTTTTTCACGGTGGTAAGAGCGGCTGCAAAGCATTTTTCGTCTTTTTCGTACACCTCAAGGTTTACGCTTCTTAGATTTTCATCTTCAAAAATAACAGCTATTGTGAGATAATCGCCTTCTTTTGCGTCTTCAATATCGTCGTCGAGCTGGTCGATCGCTTCGTCTATTGCTTCCTCATAACTGTCGGTTGACTGATCGGTTTCATATAACGCAAGCATGCTTTTTAGATTATCCGCTACTTTCTTTAACTGCAGATCGGTTTTTGCCTGAACAAGAACAGCTTTTATCGCCGTCATTAACTGGGCAGACGTTATTTGTGCTTTGATTGTCGTCGCATTGCTTATCGCAACCCCGTCAACAGTTACATCACCCTTTTCCTCCGTGAATAGCTCCGATGGGAGATTATCCATAAAAGTATCGGAATATGTATCGATAATCTGTCTTATCTGCTCTAAGTCAAAATCGGGCATCTCTTCCTCATACGGGAATTTCAGCATTTCTTCGGTTACTTTATCAATTTCGAAATAAATACCCGATTTAGTGTTGAGAATCTCCACCGGCAGCTTTGCTTCATCCGCCCCAAGCTCAAGCAAGGACTTTGTTATATTGTTTTTTTGGTCAGTCTCGGATTTTACGGTAATTTTTATCGGGTCGGAAATTATATCCGTTCCGGCATATGAGAGCTTTTTAAGCTCGGCATCAAAAGTTGTGACCGGCGTTTTGCCTTCGACGGCCTTAACTTCGGAATAACTGTATCCTAAACCGTCACTAAGCTCCTTAAGGTAAGCGGCGGCAGCGGCAGCTGTCGTTAAGAGCTTTTCCTTGGGTGTCAGTACGATTTCCTCCTCGCTTTTATCATTCTCACCTTTTTTATCATCACATGACGAGAGCAAAAGCATTGAGGACAGCATTATAATCGTAAGCAGAATGGCTAATACTTTTTTAAACATGTCTTTCCTCCTGTAATTAAAATATGTTAAAATATTACTAAAGCGACTTATTTTCAATATCCCCTCTTTTCCTTATTTTTCGAAAAAGACAGCTCGCCGCACATATCGCAGCAACGCCGAAAACAGCGCCTGAAAAATCTATCAAAACGTCGCTGAGCTGCCCCGAGCGCCCGTAAGTAAACAGCTGTATGTATTCGTCCGTAACGGCGATGAGCCCGCAATAACCCAGCGAGATCAAAACATGGGCGAAGGTCCTTTGCGTCAACGCTCTGAACATGGGCAGGCAAAGCATTCCGAGTATACCGAATTCAATAAAATGTGCGCTTTTTCTTACATAATGCGGCAGTAAGCTACCGTCGGCTATATCTATTCCCAGCGCTTGAGCCACTCTTTTTACCATAACGACGACAGTATCACTCTGTTTATTGGATTCCTCGGCGTTATTCAGCGACAGCGATATTATAAAAACTGTCCATGCGAGCGTTAAAATAAGGAAAATCGCTATCTTTATGCGTTGATTCTTTATTAAAAAAGGATTTTTCATCCCGATTTTTATCCTTTCGAAGCACCCGAAGCAGACGCTTACTTTTTATGCTTTCCGTAAAGCGCGGCAAGCTCCTCTCCTGTAAGGTCCCGCCACTTTCCGCTCTCGAGACTTCCCAGGAACACGCCGCCTACCGAAACCCTCCTCAACTGCATCACCGAAAGCCCGAGTTGCATGCACATACGCCTTATCTGGCGGTTCTTTCCCTCGGAAAGCGTTATCTTAAGCCTGCTTGAGTTTTGGTTCCTCTCTATAAGAGCGACCTCCGCCTGAGCGATCTTCTCATCGTCAATCATCCTCATATTACGCAGCGCATCGATAGTGCTGTTCTCTATTTTTCCCTTTACATTCACATGGTAGACTTTTTTTACATTGCCGCGCGGGTGCATTAACATATTTGCAAACTCGCCGTCGTTTGTGCATATAATAAGCCCCTCGCTGTCCATATCCAGCCTGCCTACCGGATAGACACGCTGCCCGACATCGCTTATCAGCTCGCTGACGCTCTTTCTGCCAAGCTCGTCGCTCATTGTTGTTACATAACCTGACGGCTTGTTGAGGCATATATAACGCTTGCGGTTTACCGGCTTTATTACCCTGCCCTTGTATTTGACAATATCTTTTTTCGGGTCTATCCTGTCGCCGATAACCGCAACAACTCCGTTTATTTCAAAAAGACCCTGCTCGATTTCTTTTTCACACGCCCTGCGGGACATAAGTCCGCAATCGGACACAAACTTCTGCAATTTAATATCTATTTCTTTTCACATTCCTTTGAAGATAATCTCCGGACACCTTATTAAATCATTTTTTGCAAACTAAGTCAACGGTTATTTTTTAAATGTTTGCTAATCTTTTATTAGCTTTTCAAAAAAAGAAAGCCTTTTAATTTCCACATCCTCTGTTGCAACCAAACAGAGACGATAAAATAAAACGCCATCAGAATTATAATATTCAATATATCCGACAATGTCACCGCTTCTTACAGGCGCATACAGAAAATGCGGAGTGATCACTCTTTCGAATACATCGCTTCCCTTTAAAACGACTGAATATGCCGCCTCTTTATTGACAGCGTTCACAAACGGCGCCCTGCCGCCGGTGACCGGCACCTGAACCGATACCGAATTCTCCGCCGCAAGCTGTATGCGTTCATACATGGAAAAACCGTAATCCAGCATATTTTTGTGCGAGGTCCAGTCGTTTCTGTCATTGAGCGTAACGGCGATCAGCCTCACTCCCCCACGCTCTGCTGCACTTACAAGGCATCTGCCCGTTGATTTTGTATATCCGGTTTTTACGCCTATAACTCCGTCATAGCAGTTTAGAAGCCTGTTGTGATTGGTAAGGCAGCGCATATTTTTCTCTCCCCCGCGGGAAATACAGATATTCTTAGTCGACACAATCCTACGGAAAACATCGTTTTTCAACGCCTCGGCGGTAATTGTGGCGAGCGAATATGCGCTTGTGTAATGATCCGGGTCGGGCAGCCCATGAGGGTTTGTAAAATTGGTGTCGGTGATGCCCATTGCCACGGCGGTGTCGTTCATTTTCTGCATGAACTTTTCATAGCTGCCGGTACAGGCGAACGCAAGCGCGACCGCGCAGTCGTTCCCCGATTCGAGCAGCAAGCCGTAAAGAAGCTCCTCAACCGTGAGCTTTTCGCCCTCCTCAAGATGGACCGACGAGCCCTCGACTCCGACCGCCTCTTTCGGGACCGTCACAACCGTATCAGTCGGCAGCGTATTTAACACCACCAGCGCGGTCATTATCTTTGTCGTGCTTGCCATACCGGCTTTTCCACGCTCGTTGCTGCCGAACAGGATATTGCCGCTGCCCGCTTCTATAAGTACGCTTTTTTGCGCCGTCACCGCAACATCCGCATCCGAAGCGGTAATATTTGCGACCTGACCTGTCTTTTTCAGAAAAAAATCCTCGTATCCCGCGCCCTGCGGAAAGTCAGGCACCGCCAGAGGCAGTGCCGATAAAATCATAAATACGGTAACAATTACCGCAAAAAACATTATTATACGCCTTTTCAACGAATATCACCCCACGGTAAATATATAAATTTTTCGCGGTTTGTATTCGTTTTTCTGATTATTTGAATGAAAAAGCGGCGTTATTTCTCCTCAAAAGCTTTTTCCACAGCTTGTTCGACTTCGCTTTCGATATCCTTTTCATTCTTGTTTTTCGAAAAGGTATCCTTTATCTTGGTAACAATCGCGGGAGCTTTTTCAATAATGCTGTTCACAGAGTTCAGCACCTTGCTGACAGGGTCGCCGGAGATGTTGAAGCTCTCGGAATGCTTCAGATCGAGCATCCTTACGCCGTCCTTGTCTATTACAAGGAATCCGAGCGGCACAACGCTTACGCCTGCGCCGTTTCCTCCCGCAAAATGAGGCGGTTTTTCAGCTGCGGCAGCCTTCTCGTCGGCTTTGCCCTTTCCGTCGTATTCAGCTCCTCCGGAAGCAAATCCGACACTTACCTTTGAAAAGGGTATAACGATTATATCGTCGGGGAGTTTTATCGGCTCGCCGATAACGGTGTTGACATCAGCAACATTTCCTATTTTTGAAAGCGCGGCGTCGATTATTTGTTTGAGCGGCATTTCGTTACTCATAATTACAATTCTACCTCCGTGATTTTATTTTTTGCGTCTGTTTCCTTCCGCAAGCTGTTATATCTCAAAAATCCCCTTGTAGCCGTTATTCCCATCGAAAAAAACTGCCATATACGCATTGACATCGCTGCCGAAACATACAGCTCGGATTGCCCCGCTATAAAATCCGGCGTTACTTCGGTATATATCCTGCCCTTTTTACGTGTACGCTTTTTCAAACGGTCAATAAAAACGCTTACACTACCGAGCGTTCCGCAAACGATTCCGTAAAGCACGCCTGTTTTGGCGGGATCGTCGGTTGCCACGAGAACTTTGATTCTATATTCCTCAAGCTTTATATATCTGCCGAATTTTGTGATGATTTCGATGAAAAGCTCTTTTATCAGGTTGATTGTTTCCGCAAGCGGAGGCTTTGGCTTTTCGGGCTTCGGCTCTTTTGGTTTTTTCTGTTTTTTTGCAATAGGAGGAGCTTTTTCCTCTGCTTTTTCCTTTAACGGATATATTTTAAGTTTTATAAAAAGAAACCGTATCCAGACCTGTAAATCCCCGATATAAGAAACCCTGATCGTTACTTTCATAAATAAAAAAAGCAGTAACAGGATAAGAAATCCGCCGATAATATACAACCATACCAAGTCTTCATCCCCCGCCGTTTCGCTTATTTTTTGTTTTAATCCCCCGATAAATCCTGTGATTCAATAGAATCATCTGATTTCATCGAATCAATATTAAGGCTTATTTGCCCGTCTTTTTGCTCCGGAAGCGTGTCGGGCAGGTCCTTCAGACTCTCAAGACCGAAGCAGCGCAGAAAGTTATCGGTAGTAACGAACAGAGTCGGTCTTCCCGGCGCATCAAGAGTGCCGCTTTCGGCTATTAAACCCTTATCCGCAAGGCTTGCGACTATGTAGGAGGAGTCCACTCCCCTCACCATCTCAATAAAAGATCGCGTAACCGGCTGGTTATACGCCACAATAGCGAGAACCTCAAGCGCCGCTTTTGAAAGAGGAGGCACTTTTCTCAGCTCAAGAGCTTTTTTCACCTGCTCGGAAACAAAGGGCTTTGTGCATAGCTGATACGCTTCGTCAATGAAAATCAACTCGATACCGCTGCTTTCGTCATCAAAACGGCGCTTAAGCTCCCCGAAGACCTCTTTAAGTTCCTCGGATGATATATTCAGTATTTCCGTCATTTTCTGCTGCTCCACGGGGCTGCCGCAGGCGAATAAAACCGCTTCCGCCGCCGCGAGCAATTCTTTTTTTACCGACATTCTTTATTCCTTATCCGGTTCGGATTTTTTTCTGATAAGAGTCAGGTACAAAAGCTTATTCTCCATTACTACGCCGACCCTGCCCTTGCTGACAGTTTCGAGCACCGCGAGGAAAACGGCTATTATCTCACTCCTGTTTTTGCATCCTTCAAAAATTTCTTCAAAGACATAGTTACGCTTTGCAAGCTTTCGCATTACCGACAAAATCTTCTCTTCAACCGTATAATATCTCTCTTTTTCGATTTTGACAAACAGTTTTTCTTCAGAACCGCCGGGCTTGGCTTCGCTTCGTTCGGACATCCGCAGAAAAGCCTCCTGAAGCAGAGAAACCGCGTGAGAACGCATATATATCCCGTCGCTCTCATCGGGCTCTTTTGTAAACCTGTCGTAATACACCTCGCCGCGCTTTTTCAGAAAAACCGCCGCCTGAATCGCACGCTGATGCTCAAGCAAAGCATCGACGAGCGGTTGTCTCGGGTCTTCCTCGTCCTCTTTTTTCGGCAGCAGCATTTTTGACTTTATAAGCATAAGCTCCGCCGCCATTGCGATAAAATCGCTTGCTATCTCCATATTCAATATCCGCATGCCGTCGATATACTGCATATACTGTTCGCATATCTCGTGAATCGGAATGTCAAATATGTTTATCTTGTGCTTTGAAATAAGCGCTAACAGCAGGTCGAGCGGACCTTCGTACTGTTCTGTTTTGAGGTTTAACGCTTCCATATGTTTCCTAACCGAAGATAAGCTCGGCAAGCCATGAAAAAGCGTTTAAAATGCCGCTTCTTGCATAATAGAAAGGCATCCACAGCAAATCGTTTATGATGCTGAAGGGAGCGGGAAGAAAGGATAATAGGATTATACCCAAAAATATATATTTTGAATAAAATTCCAATCTCAGATATTTTGCGGCATAGGCTGGCGGCAGCAAAGACGACAACACTTTTGAGCCGTCAAGCGGAGGAAGCGGTATAAGATTGAAAACCGCTAAGCCCGTATTAAGTAACGAAAAGATATAGAAAAACGAAACCACCGCAGCTTTTGCGCTGGCGGGCAAAAAACCGATATGAGTACTCGCATACATAAGCATCATGCCAATAAGTGCGAGCAGAAGGTTGACTGTAACTCCGGCTATGGAGACCAGAAATAAATCACGGCGCGGCTTTTTGAAGTTCCGAATGTTTATAGGAACGGGTTTCGCCCATCCGAAACCGATAAGAAACATCATCAGCGTTCCGATGGGATCAAGATGACTTATCGGGTTAAGTGTAAGCCGCCCAAACGACTTTGCCGTATCATCGCCGCACTTGTAGGCGACATACCCGTGTGCCACCTCATGCAAAGTCAGCGAGATCAATATTATCGGTATCATCATCAGCGTCTGAATCAGCGCCGAGGTGTTGAAACCGGTTCCCGAGTCGAACAGAGACCTAATCATCTTTTCTAATTCCTTTACTTAAGTTTTATCATGGACTTTTCCCAAATAGCGGGAGGTTTAAGCCCCATCATGGTAACAACAGTCGCCGCGATGTTTGCAAGCCCGTAGTTTCCCTCGACAAACTCATATTTTTCCGAATAATAATTATCATATATAAAGCAGGGAACGGGGTTGAGCGTATGGCTTGTTTTTGCCTTATAGCAGCCATTTTTATCTATAGCGGGTTTTCCGGTCTTTTTGTCAAGCTCATACATCTCGTCAGCATTTCCGTGGTCAGCCGTGACTATTGCGACACCCTCAGCCCTGTCAACCGCTTTCAGGATTCTGTCAAGGCATAAATCGAGTGCTTCTATCGAGATTTTTGTTGCTGTAAAGCTTCCAGTATGTCCGACCATATCGCCGTTGGGGAAGTTTACCCGTATAAAATCAAACCTGCCGCTTTCAATTTTCTCTATCAGCTTGTCCGTAATTAATGCGCATTGCATCCAGGGACGCTGCTCAAAAGGAACGATATCCGAAGGTATCTCGATATACTCCTCAAGCTCCTCGGAAAACTTGCCGCTGCGGTTTCCGTTCCAGAAATAGGTGACATGACCGTATTTCTGAGTCTCGCTGATAGCGAGCTGACGAAGGCCGTTTTTCACTAAGAACTCGCCCATGGTGCCGCTTATCTCGGGCGGCGAAACAAGATATTTTGAGGGGATGTGCGCGTCCCCGTCATATTCGAGCATCCCCGAGTATACCACTTCAGGGTAGCGTATTCTGTCGAATTTATCGAAATCCTTCTGCTCAAACGCCTTTGAAATCTCTATCGCCCTGTCGCCGCGGAAGTTGTAGAACACGACACTGTCGCCGTCGTTTACAGTTCCAACGGGTCTTCCCTCCTGTGCGATTACAAAAGGCGGCAGAAACTGATCTATATTGCCGGTCTCCTTACGCAGGGTCTCTATCGCTTCGACTGCCGAGCCGAACTGCCTGCCATCTCCCAAAACATGGGTATGCCATCCCTTTTCGACCATCGGCCAGTTCGCCTCGTAACGGTCCATCGTGATAACCATTCTGCCGCCACCCGAAGCGATTCTCGCATCAAAGGTGTCGCAGTTTAACGACGACAGGAACTCCTCAAATGGTAAAACATACTCTAAAGCGCTCGTCTCGCCGACATCCCTGCCGTCGAGCAGAATGTGTATTCTTACCCTTTTTATTCCCTCTTGCTTTGCTCTTGTTATCAGCGATTTAAGATGATCTATATGCGAATGAACGTTTCCGTCCGAAAAAAGCCCTATCAGATGCAGCGTGCCGTTCTCCCTGCAGTTGCCGACAAGAGCCCTCCATGTTTCGGAGGCGAATATCTTCCCGCTTGAGATTGCGCTGGAAACGAGCTTGGCACCCTGCTCAAAGACCTGCCCAGAGCCGAGAGCGTTATGCCCGACCTCGGAGTTGCCCATATCGTCGTCTGAAGGAAGACCGACAGCGGTTCCGTGCGCCTTTAGCTTGAAGCAGTGGTAATTCTTTGCTAAATAATCCAAAGTCGGGGTGTTTGCTGCCTTTACCGCATTGCCCTCGGCTCTGTCTGAAATTCCTACTCCGTCCATGACTATGGTTATTACAGGCTTTTTCCGACCATCGAAAATTCCGTTCTGTTGTATGCTCATCTTTTCTTTTTTTCCCTTTCGAAAAAGATATATAAATTATGTGTCGTACAAATACAACTATGCAAATTAATTTTTATATATTCATTGTATTATACCAAAATGATGTCAATATATCAATAGTTAATTTTATTAAATGTTTGACAAAGGTACTTGCGCTTGTTATAATATAGTGATAAATTATAGCTGCCTATAAAAAGCAAAAAACCGCTGTTCCGGCGACCGGCGGTTTGATTTTCTCTTTGGAGTTTTTTTATAACTATGCCCGCCGGAGAAACGGAATATCTATGACGAGAAGAGAAGCCAGGGAAAAGGCTCTCTGCCTTATATATGAATACAGTTATAATCCCGAAAAATCCCCGCAGGAAATACTTGAACACGCCTCCGAGGAATGGGAGGACAAACCCAGCGGCTTTGTAAAGGAGCTTTTTTTCGGAGTATGCTCACACCTTGACGAGCTTGATGGGATGATCTCCGCAGCCGCCGAAAACTGGCGGATACAGAGGATAGGCAGGGTTTCCCTCTCCGTACTGCGCTTATGCGCCTTTGAGCTGACATATATGCCCGAAACAGGCAGGGAGATTTCAATCAACGAAGCACTCGAGCTTACAAGAAAATACGATGATGAAAAAGCCGTTTCGTTTGTAAACGGCGTGCTTGGAAAAATAGCGAACAAATGAACGAACAAAGAAGTCTTACGGTTTCACAGTTGAATACGTTAATCAAGGATTACCTTGATAATTTTCCGATGCTCAAAAACGTTTATGTAAAGGGCGAGATCTCCAACCTCAAGATTTACGGCGGTTCGGGACACCTTTATTTTACGCTGAAGGACGCGGATTCCTGTTTGAAAGCGGTTATGTTCGGAGGGGCCGGCAAGCTGAAGTTCCGCCCCGAGGACGGGATGAAAGTCCTGTGCCGTGGAAGGATCGCCGTGTTCGTAAGGGACGGCACATATCAGCTCTATACAGAAAGCATGGAGCCGGACGGGCTCGGCTCTCTTTACATAGCCTTTGAGCAGTTGAAGGCGAAACTTGAGTCGGAGGGTCTTTTTGCCGCGGAGCATAAGAAAAAGCTGCCCAAAGTTCCTTTTAGAATCGGTATTATCACAGCGCCTACGGGAGCTGCGGTAAGGGATATGATAAACGTGACCGGAAGACGTTTTCCCGCAGCGAAAATAATTATATACCCGTCGCAGGTTCAGGGAGAGAACGCACCCGCACAGCTTATAAAAGCGCTCAGATATATGGATGAGAACAATCTCGCCGACGTCATTATAATAGGCAGGGGCGGGGGTTCGATAGAGGATTTATGGGCGTTCAACAGCGAATCCCTTGCAAGAACGATTTACGCCTGCAAAACGCCGGTTATATCCGCAGTCGGACATGAGACCGATTTTACAATAGCGGACTTTGTCGCCGACAGACGCGCGCCGACACCTTCCGCAGCGGCGGAAATCGCCGTACCCGATTCCGCCGAGCTGAAAATCAAGTTCGGAAATGCGCAGAACAGGCTTGTTTCGCTCCTTAAAGCACAGACCGATAACCTGCGGAAGCATCTTCATCTTTTATCCGACCGCAATGTGCTGCAAAATCCGCTAAGTGCATTTGACGACAAAAGGATGCTCGTTACCATCCTTGAGGGAAAGCTGAATGGCAGCCTGAATTTTACAAATCATCATAATAACCTGAATTATCTCGGAAAGCAGCTCTTCCAGTTTGCGGTCATAAATACCGAGCGGAATGCCCAGAAACTAAAGCTTCAGAGCGAAAAGCTCGCCAGTCTTAATCCGTTACAAGTGCTTGAACGCGGTTATTCGGCGGCGTTCAATTTAGACGGAACCGTGATAAAAAGCGTTGACGAACTTGAGGAAGGCGCATTGTTTGACCTTAGGGTTAAAGACGGGAGCATCCGCGCCAAATCTATGGGTGAAAAAGCAGAGGACAGATGATTGAAAGGAAATTCTTTATATGGAAAACAAGAAAGCAGTAAAAACCGAAGAGCTCACCTTTGAGGAAGCATTAGCACAGCTTGAAAAAATAGTACGCACTCTTGAGGAGGGCAATGTGCCGCTTGACAAATCTCTTGCTCTTTTTGAGGAGGGCACAAGGCTTGTCCGATTCTGCAACGATAAAATAGACTCCGCCGAGCAAAAGGTAAAGATACTTACAGAAAAAAACGGAAATATTACGGAAGAGGATTTCGGAAAATCATAACACCTGATTTTCCGCATCATATTCTTAGAAAGGGAGAGGTAGCGTAAGTGACACTCAAAAACAGAATGTCCCGCGTGGCGGAAGACACCGACGCTTTGCTTATAGAGCTTTTGAGTCCGTCGGGCAGCGTAAATCAAATCGCTCTTTACGATGCGATGCGCTATTCGGTAGCCGCAGGCGGCAAAAGGATACGGCCTTTCCTTACTACGGAATTCTGTGCTCTATTCGGGGGTGGGGACCAGAAAGCTTTATGGTATGCCGCCGGCATTGAAATGCTGCACACCATGTCCCTGATTCACGATGACCTGCCCGCTATGGATAACGATGTTCTCCGGCGCGGAAAGCCTACTAATCATGTCATTTTCGGAGAGGCGACTGCAATTCTTGCGGGCGACGCTTTGTTGAGTGAGGCATTCCGTACCACCGCCAACAATCCCTGGTGCAGTCCCGGGCAGAACCTTGAAGCAGTCCGCGTTCTTGCGGAATACGGAGGAGCGGAAGGAATGATGGGCGGTCAGCAGATTGATTTGCAGAGCGAAAAAATCGTTATATCGCGCGATGTTTTAGAGGACCTTGTCTCAAAAAAAACAGCGGCTCTGCTGTCATGCTCCTGCTTACTCGGCTGTATTGCGGCAAATGCGGATGATACTGACAGGAACAAAGCGATTACATACGGATATAAGCTCGGAATGGCTTTCCAGATTGCGGACGATATACTCGACTGTGAGGGTGACAGTGATACGCTCGGAAAAAGCACCGGCAAGGATGAAAAGAGCGGCAAATCGACTTTTGTTTCGGTTTTGGGAAAAGAAAACGCAAAACAGCTTGCAAAAACGCTTACAGAAGAAGCGAAAGACAGCATTTCCGACTCCGGAGACAGGCAGGTTCGAAAGCGTCTTTTAGAGTTCTGCGACCTTATGCTTTTCAGAAAATTTTGAAAATATGCAAAAAATGAATAATACTCAACAAATGGTAATTGATATTTTAATAAACATATGATATAATGAACGCAGATGGTGCAGTATCCTAGTTAACTCGTCGTTGTTGAAAGCGTACCTAAAAATGCGCATAAAGGCAAATCGATGAAGCTCCTTGTGCTTGCTTTATACGCCCAGTTTAGGGTGGGTGCTGGGAGAAATGGGATTGTGGGCTGCCCGCAACGGCATGTGGAATCTGACCCACTTTCCTTTGAGGCCTTATTAGCGTGGGCGAATGTAAGCGGCAATTTTTTGCCGCACATATCGTTTACGTGATAAGGATTAGACCTATCTCGCGGTGCGGTTAATAGTCGCTGTGGATAGATGTAGCCTGCCTTGAGTGGTTATAGCGGATAGGGGATCATACCAACGGAGATTAGCTACCGAAGTTCGGGAATACCTCCCCTTGAAATTATCGCTGCAAAAGAGGATTAGGCAACGGAACCGGGTTATTGAGGAAAACTCCTAGGCTGAGAAATCAGGCACAATATGGATTGCAGTGCGGACTAACAGGCAATCAAGTCACGGATATGGTAACATACCGTCTGCAGCTTTAAAGGGAAACCGCTTTATTGGCGACAAGAAGTAGCTGCCGGGGAAAACCAACTTGACTATATGCCGCAAAGTTTACACATTGTGCCGCCATCATCAATCTTTTAATATGGCTTTTTGTTAATTATGCAAGGCTGTATTAAAGGATATCAGAAGAACCAAACCATTTTGATTTTTCTGATAAGATTTATATTATTTATTGCTTTAAAGGGCGGTTTGCACCGCCGAAGAAAGGAATGTTCATAGGTATGAACAACAGCGAGCCTCCCCGAAGTACCAACATCGAAGGAAGGAAAACAAACGAAAAGCCGGCAGAACAAAAAAACGGTAAAAGTTCTTCCGGCAGAAAAGAACAACTGAAAAAGAGATCACAAAAACGCTGGGTAATTACGGCGTTCGCTTTGTCTTTTTGCATAACAGCGGTGCTTTCTCTGGGCTCAGGCGAGGTGGTCGACAAGCTCGATATTTTTGTGGCGATTCCGGTACTGCTTGTCATTATTTTATTAGGTATAATATTTGATATGATCGGTTTAGCGGTTGCTGTCGCAGATATAAAGCCCTTTAATTCAATGTCCACCCGCCGCCTTAAAACGGGTAAAAAAGCGGTATGGATGATTAAGAATTCCGAGAAGGTCAGCTCCTTTTGCGGTGACCTTGTCGGTGATATTTCGGGAGTATTGAGCGGTGCGACCGGCGCTGCAATAGCTGCAAAAATTTTTAAGGGCAATGTCTGGTTTACGCTTGGGATGACCTCACTTATCGCGGCGGTTATGGTCGGCGGCAAGGCGATAGGCAAGCTGATCGCCGTAAAGCACAGCTACAAAATCGTTCTCTTTACCGCTAAAATAATGTGCGGCTTTAAAAAATAGCTCAGTCTTTGCTTTTTTAAGCGGGCGGCTAAAATAATATAAGGAAGATAACAAGATTTGATTTTAGATAACATAAGCACTCCGAGGGATATTAAAAACCTAAAAAAGCCTGAGCTCGATATGCTTGTGAGCGAGCTCCGCGAAATTGTGATAAGCACGGTGGCAAAGACGGGCGGACATCTCGCCTCCAATCTCGGCGTGGTCGAGCTTACCGTAGCCCTACACCGCGTGTTCAACTCACCGGAGGATAAAATAATATGGGATGTAGGTCATCAGAGCTATATTCATAAATTACTGACAGGAAGAAAAGACCGTATGAGCAGTCTGAGGCAATACAACGGTCTTTGCGGCTTTACAATGAGAGCGGAGAGTGAGCATGACCCGTTCGGGTCGGGACACAGCTCAACCTCAATATCCGCAGCGGTAGGCATAGCAGCGGCAAATAAACTTGACGGTAACGAGAATTATACAATAGCTGTTGTCGGCGACGGTGCTTTTACGGGCGGAATGATTTACGAGGCACTCAACAACTGCGCCGAGGCCGAGCGTCTTATTATAATCCTCAACGACAACGAGATGTCCATCTCGCCGAATGTCGGCGGAATGAGCCGTTATTTCAGCCGTTTCCGAAACACAAAACGTTATTTCAGCATAAAACACTTTTTCAAGCGCTTTTTCGGAGCAATCCCCTTTGTAGGCGGAAGGCTTGTCGATGCGGCAAGGAGATTTAAAAACAGAATCGCAAGATTTTTATTGAGAGAGAACTTTTTCGAGCTCCTCGGTCTGACTTATTACGGTCCGCTTGACGGCAACAACGAAAGCCAGCTTGAGCTTGTACTTAACGAGGCAAAGAATAACAAAAAGTGCAGTGTAGTGCATATATACACAAAAAAAGGAAAAGGTTATTCCTTTGCAGAGGAAAAGCCCGGTCTTTTCCACTCGGTGGGAGGCTTTGATATAGCTTCCGGAGAGATAAAAAACGGTCATCGGAAGACTTTTTCAGACTATTTCGGAGAACTTTTGACAGAGGCGGGAAAGAGAAACGAAGATATTTGCGCAGTAACGGCAGCTATGTGCAGCGGAACCGGACTGGATATGTTTTCGGAATATTTTCCTCACAGATTCTTCGATGTCGGGATCGCCGAGCCTCACGCTCTGACCTTTTCCGCCGGGCTTGCCTCACAGGGTAAAAAGGCTGTATTCGCTGTATATTCCACTTTTTTTCAACGCGCATACGATCAGTTCCTGCATGATGCCGCACTCCAGAAGCTTCCTATTATGCTTGCGCTCGACCGCGCGGGCTTTGTGGGCGAGGACGGTGCTACACATCACGGCGTGTTCGACGTTGCCATCATAAACAGCATACCCTATACCGAGATTTATTCTCCGGAATGCTTTGAGGACATGAAGTATTCCTTTGACAGAGCGTTAGAGAGCAGGAGATGCGTGAGTGTGCGTTATCCGAAGGGCTCTCCGGAGGAATACGATCGTACCATTTTTAAAAAAACCGGCGATCTGTTCTATTGTGATTTCGGGTCAGAGCCTTCCGTTTTTATTATTACTTATGGCAGAATCACAAAAAACGCACTTCTCGCCGCTTCAAACCTCAATGAACACGGTGTAAGTACAAGGGTTGTAAAGCTCGTCTGTATTAAACCGATCGATTTTGATGTCCTCACGGAACTTGGCATGGGTACACGGTGCATATATGTACTTGAGGAAGGTATTAAAACGGGGGGCGTCGGAGAAGTTATAATAGGTAGATTTTGCGAAACCGGATTTACAAACGGAAAAAAGGTTAAAATAAGAGCGATTGACGATGTTTTTGTACCACACGGCAGTAACACCTACCTGTATAGAGAATGCGGCTTTATGCCTGAACAGATAGCCGCCGAAATACTGGAAATGACTAACGATGAATCAGCGTCTTGATGTGTATCTTCACGAAAAAGGTTATTTTGAGAGCCGCAGCAAAGCGTCAGCGGCGATTTTGGAGGGCAGAATAAACGTCGGCGGCGTCACGGTGAAAAAACCCTCTTTCGAAGTCGGCGAGGATTCAGTGATTTCCGTTGCGGATGGCGACGATTTTGTGTCGCGGGCGTACCGTAAGCTCTCCGCCGCGCTTGACAGCTTCGGTTATGCGGTTAAGGGCGCGGTCGCCGTGGATATAGGGGCGTCTACAGGAGGGTTTACGCAATGTCTTTTAGACCGCGGTGTAAAAAAGGTTTACGCAGTCGATGTCGGTACAGGACAGCTTCATCCCCGCCTTAAAAACGACAGCCGTGTTGTGAATATGGAGTCGACCAACGCAAAGAATCTCAAAAAAAGCGATTTTTCAGACGAAATCACCCTTGCCGTTATGGATGTTTCATTTATTTCCCAGAGCAAGCTGTATCCCTCCGTATCCGGAATACTGCCCGAAAACGGTGTTCTTATCAGTCTTGTAAAGCCTCAATTTGAGGTCGGAAAGCAAAATATAGTAAGCATGGCGC
>ENA-UOOM01001457-UOOM01001457.1-fermentation-metagenome-genome-assembly--contig:-NODE-1457-length-22659-cov-5.051672_pt1 | contig 22659 bp, 24 predicted proteins | sample MGYA00245781_ERZ724031 | MGnify/ENA primary metagenome ERZ724031 (study PRJEB28704, sample SAMN03018317) | fermentation metagenome | biome: anthropogenic terrestrial biome; feature: soil; material... | reverse complement strand
CGCAGAAAGTATGGCGGGAGTAAAACGTTGGCAGCTTCCTATTAATGCATGCCATGGAGCTTGATGCCGCTTGTGCAGCCAGCTCCGCCGCAGCGGCAGGTGTGCTTATAATCGTTTTGAAGTAGAGTGCTTTTTGAAAGGCTTATTTAACTTTGAAATCCGCATGCCGTTTTTAATACGGGCAGCGGGTTTTTACTTTATGTAAAGTAATGCGGCGGGAACCCAAATAATTATTTATTTTTTGACGAAATAAATACGGGCTTTATGCCGTGTGAATTAATTTTATTTAAAAATGTAATTAATAATTAGTGAAAGTGTCTAAAAATAAGCGCGAAATATGTTTTTTACTGGACTTTTAAGACAAAAGTTGTATAATTAAATAAAGAAGGAGGAAGCGATGCTAAAAAAGAAAAAAATAGCTGTTGTTTTGGCATTGCTTGCAGCCGCTTTGATTTTTGCGGTACCGGTTTGCATTAAATACAGCCGTGGGTCGAAGGCCTATGAGACATCAGGCTATGCCATGGGGACGTATATATTGCAGACCGTTTACGGAGAAAACGGCAGAGAGGCATCGGATAAGGCAAGTGAAAAAATACATAACCTCGAAAACGAAATATCGTGGCGGATAAACAGTTCTGAGATTGCCAAATTAAACAAGCAGGCCGGAAAAGGCAGCACTGCTGTTGACAAGGAAACCTGCTCCATACTTGAGACAAGTCTCGATGTGGCTGAAAAATCAGACGGCGCTTTCGACCCTACAATCCTGCCGGTATCCAGTTTGTGGGGCTTTGGCGGGGGCAAGCCACATCTGCCTGACGAAAATAAGATAAAGTCTGCCGTTGGACTCGTCGGGTATGCTAAACTTGAGATAGGCGCAGACGGCCGCTCAGCGAGCCTTGCCTCTGTGGGCAGCGGCGTTGACCTTGGAGGTATTGGCAAAGGTGCGGCGTGTGATACCGCCGTTGCTGAGTATAAAAAAATAGGAGCCAAAGCGGGTATTGTTGCGGCCGGAGGAAGCATAGGGGTTTACGGTACAAAGCCCGACGGCTCCGCATGGAATATAGCAGTGAGGGATCCGGACTCTACAGACGATAAATCATCTGCTATGGGTGAAATAAATATAAGCTCAGGCTTTGTTTCAACTTCTGGCCCTTACGAGCAGTACTTTGTCAGCAACGGGAAGACTTACCACCACCTGCTAAACCCTAAAACCGGATATCCTGAGAATAACGACATTATATCTGTTACTGTTACGGCAGAAAACGGCGCTCTGAGCGATGCCCTTTCTACAGCGTGTTTTGTTTTAGGCCGTGAAAAGGGCAGCAGGCTGCTGGAAAAATACGGCGCAGGGGGAGTTTTTATTGACAAGGCTAAGAAAGTATATGTTACAGATAATTTAAAGGAAAAATTTAAAATATCAGAAGACGGCTATAAGCTGGCGGACTGAAATAGGGCGTGCAAGTGATGTTTAGGAAAAAAGATTTGCTTATAATTATACCTTTTTTGGTGGCTGCCGGTATTTTGGCGCTTTGGTTTGGCGCTAAGCCGTCTTACGGTATAGCGGTAGTGGAGAAAGACGGCAAAGAAGTCTGCCGCTTCGACCTTAGCAAACAAAAGACCTCGCGCATAATAGACATCGGCGGCAGTATGAACATTAAACTGCTGCTTGAACCGGGAGCCATATCATTTTACCGCTCTGACTGCCCCGATCAGACATGTGTTAGGACAGGCAGGCTCACAAAACCAGGGCAAGCGGCGGTATGCCTGCCTGGGAAAGTTTCCGTAAGGGTAATATCCGACGGAAATTCAGTAAGAAAATACGACGGGTATACGGGATGAAAATCAGTAATAAGGGCGTGCTGAACATTTCCAGTACAACCCGTAGGGTAGCTTTTATAGGCGTTTTAACGGCTCTTGCGCTTGCCCTTTCCGCACTTGAAGTGATGCTTCCGCCAGTTTCAGTACTTCCGCCCGGGGCTAAACTTGGGCTTTCAAATATAGTAACCATGTATACGGCCGGCTCGTTTGGGCTTGTGCCGGCTATTGTTATAGCAGTAGTAAAGGGCCTTTTTTCAGGTTTCAGGGGAGTCACCGCAATGATGATGAGCCTTTCCGGAGGCGTTGCAAGCACGTTTGTAATGTGGGCGATGCTGAAAGTAAAAAAGAGGCCGTTCGGCATGGTCGGCATAGGCGTTGCCGGGGCGCTTACGCATAATGCGGCGCAGCTTGCCGTTGCGGCTGCCATAACAACACCGGCAATAGTTTACTATGTTCCGTGGCTGATTCTTTTCGGCATTTTGACAGGGACGCTCACAGGAATGGTTCTCAGGGTCATTATGCCGCTTTTAAATAAGTTTCAGTAAGCTCTTAGAGTGTTTTGCTTTGAAAAGCGGAATGCCCTTACAGTATTGGAGGATTAAGATATGGATTTGACTTTTCCTGTAAAGCCATTTAAGACGCATGGCGGCGCAGATGTTCCGCACCATAAGAACACTGCGCAGATGAAGTCTGCAATTTTGCCGCCGCCCAAGCAGGTTGTACTGCCTATGCAGCAGCATGTCGGGGCACCGTGCCAGCCTGCTGTAAAACCTGGGGATATGGTGCTTATAGGGCAGAAAATAGCCGACAGCAGCGCATATGTAAGCGCTCCTATCTATGCCAGCATCTCAGGCAAAGTAAGACCTATGAAAAAGGTTATGCTTGCGGGCGGGCAGGTGCTTGACGCGGTCGTCATAGATTCCGACGGTAAGATGGAGGTTTCACCCGATGTTAAGCCGCCTGTCATAAGCAATCTTGACGACTTTATAAAGGCAGTGCATGACTCCGGCCTTGTGGGCCTTGGCGGCGCAGGTTTCCCGACGCACGTAAAGCTTAAAGTGCCGGAAGGAAAGACCATAGATACGCTCATTATAAACGCCGCCGAATGCGAACCGTATATAACGGCGGACAACCGCGGCGCCATAGAGGATTCACAGGATGTTTTTGCCGGCATACGTGAAGTCCTTAAGATGTTAAAAATAGAAAAGGCTATAATTGCCGTTGAAGACAACAAGCCCGACGTAATTAAGGTTATGAGCGAGCTTGCTGAAAAAGAAAGCGGTGAGCTCAAAGGGCATATACATGTACTGGCTCTCCGCTCTAAGTACCCTCAGGGCGCTGAAAAAGTGCTTATACAGTCATGTACGGGCCGCTGTGTGCCGATGGGCAAGCTGCCGGCGGACGTTGGCTGCATAGTTATGAACGTAACGTCGGCGGCTTTTCTCGGCAGTTACCTCAGGACGGGCATGCCGCTTGTGAAAAAGCGCGTTACAATAGACGGCTCTGCCATAAAGAACCCGCAGAACGTTATAGTTCCGCTGGGTACGCCGATAAAAGACATAATCGATTTTTGCGGCGGATATAAAGAACCGCCGAAAAAGATACTTATGGGCGGCCCTATGATGGGCATAGCCATAGCAAGTGACGAACTGCCTATAGTAAAGCAGAACAACGGTATCATATGCCTTGGGGAAAATGAAGCGCACAGGCTTGAGCCTACGGAGTGTATACGCTGCGGGCGCTGCGTTTCGGGATGCCCTATGAACCTTATGCCTACTTTCCTTGAAAAGTTTGCTATGATGAAAAGGGTGGACGGGCTTAAAAAACTAAGCGTTATGGACTGCATGGAGTGCGGCACCTGCGCCTTTAACTGCCCGGCGGGCAGGCCGCTTGTACAGGCCATAAGGCTCGGCAAATCACTTGTAAAAGCGGAGGGGAAGAAGTAATGGGAGAAAAACTGGTAGTATCGTCTTCACCGCATATAAAAAGCGGTGTAACGACACGTAAAATAATGCTTGACGTTATAATTGCGCTCGTGCCGGCAGGCATAGCCTCAATAATAATTTTTGGGCTGCGCGCACTGCTTATTATAGCTGTTACGGTAGCTTCATGCGTTTTGAGCGAATATGTATCCCGCAGAGTTATGAAGCGCAAGCAAACCATAGGGGACCTAAGCGCGGTTGTAACCGGCCTTTTGCTCGCGTATAACCTGCCTGTTACAATAAATCCGCTTATCGCGGCATTCGGTGGAGTCATAGCCATTGTTGTCGTAAAACAAATGTTTGGCGGCATAGGGCAGAACTTCGTCAACCCTGCGCTTACCGCTCGCATAATACTTATGAATTCGTTTTCTGCGCCTATGAGCAACTGGGCAAAGCCTTTTTATTACCTGAATTCGTCGGATGCCATTACGACGGCTTCTCCCCTTGGCATGCTTAAGCAGGGCGCGACAGTCAGTCAGCTGCCGTCATACATGAACATGTTTGTAGGCGACTGTGCGGGCTGCTTGGGCGAAACCTGCGCCTTGGCACTTATATTAGGCGGGGTATACCTTGTCGCACGCAAGGTCATAAGCCCGGTTATACCGCTCTGCTACCTGGGTACGGCAGCTCTGCTTTCAGCTGTTATGGGGCGCAACGTACTTATGGACCTGCTGTCGGGCGGCATTATGCTCGGCTCTATCTTCATGGCCACGGATTACACAACTTCGCCAATAACGGTAAAGGGGAAAGTTATCTTTGCCATTGGCTGCGGTGTGATAACTATGCTCATAAGGAATTTCGGAAGCCTGCCTGAAGGCGTTTCTTACTCTATAGTAGTAATGAACCTTCTTGTGCCTTTAATTGAATCCGCAACGCACCCTGTGGCGTTTGGAAAGGAGACTGCAAAAGATGAAGCTAAACGTTAAGGAGATTTTAAAGCCTACTTTAGTCCTTGTTATAATTTGCTTTATCGTAACTGCATGCCTTGCGGCCACAAACGCAGCGACAAAAACCGCTATAAAAAAGCAGCAGGAGGCCGACACGGTTAAGTCACAGCAGACTGTACTGCCGGAAGCGACGTCGTTCGAACAGGCCAAAGGCAGCAAAAAATGCTTTGTAGGCAAAAAAGGCAGTGACATTGTCGGCTACGTAGTAACTACCGAAGCAAACAGCTACGGCGGGAAGATACAGGTGATGACGGGCATAGACAAAGACGGGAAGATAACCGGTGTCAACCTGCTGAGCACGAGCGACACCCCAGGCCTCGGACTGAATGCACAGAAAGATTCGTTCAGAGACCAGTACAAGCAGAAAATCCCTGAGAAAGGGTTTGAAGTTGTAAAGGGCGGCGGTGCAAAAGACGGCCAGATAAATGCTATTACAGGCGCAACTATTACAAGTAAAGCAGTTACTGAGGCCGTAAACGACGCCATTACCGAGTATCAGAAAGTTAAGGGCGGTGAATAATATGGAGAAAAAGAAAAACGGCCTTCTGCATGAGTTTACTAAAGGCATAATAAAAGAGAATCCGGTTTTAGGGCTGGTACTTGGCTGCTGTTCCACGCTTGCCATTACGACGGCGGCCAGCAACGCCATAGGCATGGGGCTTGCCACTACTTTCGTTTTAGTTTGTTCCAACGCCGTGATTTCACTGCTGCGCAAAGTAATACCTGACAAAGTCCGTATACCGTGCTACATAGTAGTCATAGCAGGCTTTGTCACCGTAGTGCAGATGCTCGTAGAGGCATACTCGCCAGGGCTTAAAGAGTCGCTCGGCGTCTACCTGCCGCTTATAGTTGTTAACTGCATTATCTTCGGCCGTGCGGAAATGTTCGCAAGTAAAAACAAAGTCCTGCCGTCAATCCTTGACGGTCTCGGCATGGGTTTGGGCTTTACACTTACGCTGCTCTGCATGGGCATTATACGTGAACTGCTTGGTTCAGGCACAGTGTTTGGCCTGCCGGTGCTCTCAGGGTTTATGAGCCCGATAGTAATCTTCCTGCTTCCTCCGGGCGGTTTCTTTGTTTTCGGTATGCTTGTAGCCATAGCAAACAAGTTAACCGGAAAAGGCAAACAGCCTGAAGAAATAGGCTGCGCGGGATTGAAAGGCTGCGCTTCATGCGCGCTTTCGTCAGGATGCTCCATAACGGGCGCTGACGCCAGCAAAGAGAAAGGAGCCGCTGAAGATAAATGATAAAACAATTTTTTGCCATTTTTTTAACGGCTATTTTGACCGAAAACTATATTCTGGAAAAATTTCTCGGCATATGCCCATTCCTCGGCGTTTCAAAAAAACGCGACAGCGCACTTGGCATGAGCATTGCCGTTACCGTAGTCATGGTTCTTTCTACGGCCGTAACGTGGCCTATATACTACGGGATACTTGTTCCGCACAATATTGCTTACCTTGAAACCATAGTCTTTATACTTGTTATAGCTGTTCTTGTACAGTTTCTTGAAACTGTGCTTAAAAAATACATCCCGGCGCTTTACAAGTCCCTCGGCGTCTACCTGCCGCTTATAACGACCAACTGTGCCGTGCTCGGCGTAACAATGCTCGTTATCGACAGGCACAACTCGACCCCTATTTATTTTGGTTTTAATTACGGATATGCCCAGGCTCTCGTCAATACGTTTGGCGCTGGCATAGGCTTTCTCGTTGCCATGGTAATATTTTCAGGTATACGTGAACGCCTTGAGTTTAATGACATCCCGAAATTTATGCAGGGACTGCCCATAACACTCGTGGCAGCATCCCTTACTTCTGTTTCATTCCTCGGTTTTTCGGGGCTTGTCAACGGTATGTTTGGTGTTTAGGAGATGATAAAAAATGAATGATATAGTCTTCCCGGTTGTCATAGTTGTAACCATAGGGCTGCTGTCAGGACTGATTTTAGCCATAGCATCTATTGTTATGGCAGTGCCTAAAGACCAAAAGACCGAAGACATACGCGCCATGCTTCCGGGTGCGAACTGCGGCGCATGCGGGTTTTCAGGCTGTGACGGTTACGCCAAGGCGATGGCCGAGGGCAGCGCCAAGCCGGGCCTTTGTACGGTAGGCGGCGCGGCAGTCAGCGATAAGATTTCAAAGTACTTAGGCGTTAGCGCTGTTTCGGCGGTACCGCACAAGGCGATGGTGCGCTGCTGGGGCAGCAACGACAACACTTCATATAAAGTGGATTATGAAGGCATAGACACTTGCGCCGCGGCGGCACAGCTTGCCGGCAGCCCGACAAGCTGCCTTTACGGCTGCATAGGTCTCGGCGACTGTGTGGATGCCTGCCAGTACGGCGCACTAAGCGTGCGCAACGGTGTCGCCATGGTTTCGCCGGAGCGCTGCGTTGCGTGCGGAATGTGCGTAAAAGCCTGCCCAAAGCACCTTATAACGCTGCTGCCTGTTAAAAGGCAGGCTGTAGTCCAATGCAGCAATAAAGACAAGGGCAATCTGACGAACAAAGTCTGCAAAGTAGGATGCATTGGATGCGGGAAATGTGAGAAAACCTGCAAGCATGATGCCATACATGTCGATGGTTTTCTCGCTTCAGTAAGCCCTGAAAAATGTGTAGGCTGCGGCGAATGTGCAGAGGTATGCCCTCGTCACATAATATCAATGTTTGACTTTAAAGGTTAAAGATACGGTTTGATAAATACATTATAATAACGGCCAATGCGCTTTGTATGGGCAGACTGCCCTGCAGAGCGCATTGGCTTCTTTACACGGGAGTACTCCGCGCAGCGCAGGCGTATGTTTAGCAATAGCAATGTTTACAGTAAAGCACTTGACACATTTTATCTATACGAGTAGTATATAAACCAGTTTACCGGCGCACGGGGTCTTGCCCTGCGGTGCGTATGGCGCCGGAATTAAAGATACGAGGTTTATATGTTTGGGAAAAAGAAAAAAATTATAAAGAACGACCTTGTGCGTGACTCGGTAAATACGTTCGGCACAAATATAATAGGCTCCGCGCTCGGCCTTTTTTCATCTATAATCATACTTTCCAACGTGCCGCGCTCGGTAAAGGGCCTTTATAACCAGGTGCAGATATGGGGCGGCGGCTTTAACACCGTGCTCGGCCTGAGCGTTTCGTCGGCGGTCGTGTACTATATTGCTAAATATACAACTGAAAACGCGGCCGGAGCAGTCAAAAAACTTACGGCTTACATTTCCGCCGCCATCGTGGTTATATCGTCGCTGCTTCTGTTCATACTGCGTGATAACCCGATGTTCGACTCCACCCCTGTGCAGTACCTCGCGGCGATAGTTGCTTACGGGCTGCTGTCATTTGTTTTTACCATATGCTCCATGGTGCTGCGCGGGCAAAATAAATTTAAGTCTTACAACATGGTTAACCTTACGCAGCGGATACTGGTAACGGCTCTTGCGGTTGTTATTTTCATAAAGCCATCGGCGTCAGTCTGGGTATGGAGCACCGTAGCCATTTCGGGGGCGATGGTCGTTTTTTCCCTTTACTGCATAAAACGCTGGAACGGCGAAAGGCCAAAGCCCGCGCCTGAAAACGACGCCGAGGTAAAGGCTGGCAGCATGGTGGCCTACAGCATTAAGTCGCACGTGAGCAACGTACTTAACTACCTTAACATAAACACGGGGAATTATATAGTCCAGGGGCTGTATGAGCTTTCAGACTTAGCCGTTTACAACACGGCGCTGACGCTCATGCAGCAGGTGTGGATACTGCCCGACGCCGTGAGCCAGGTCATACTTAGCCGCATAGCCGCCATGCGCGAAAACAAAGGTAAAGTCAAGCTCACGCTTATTTCGGCGAAAGTAGTCGTGTATGTGACGACGGCCGTGGCGCTGCTGCTGCTTTTGGCCGCAAAAATATTCCTGCCGATTTTGTTCCCTATGTACAAAGGCGCAGTGGAACCGTTTAAGTACCTTATAGTAGGCTCTATCTTCATTTCTTATGCAAAAGTTTTAGGTAACTCCATAGCGGCGTACGGACGTCCGGAACTAAACATAATACCTAATGTTTTAGGTTTCATAGTGAACTGCGGGCTTGACTTTGCCCTTGTGCCGGTAATGGGCATAAACGGCGTGGCGGCCGCGACGTCGGCTTCGCTGACGGTGCAGGGCATTTCATGCATAGCGATATTCTGCATATATTCGCATACGCCTTTCTACAAACTTTTCGTACCGAACCGCGAGGAACTTTCAAGCATTAAAAATGCGGTTAAAAAGTGATTAAGCAGTCGCTTTGAATACTGATTTGTAAAATCAGTATTCACTTTTGATGGCATTAATGTTATAATAAAAAACATATCTTGTACACTGATATTATTTTATTATATGTAATTTACCGCAGATAACTGCGGGTGCATACGTGCAATTACTTTATTGTGTATGAAAATAGTAATACCAGAAGCGGATACTCTCGCAAAATTAACATAGACTGCGGCTTCCCTCTTTGGCGAGGGTACACGTGGGTTATGGTATTTTGCGAACTGTATGCTGCGTTGCTGTAACATGGCTGTGTGTGTTAAGTGCCAATGCTGTGCCGCGGCAGCGTATGCGTGGTGCAGGATAAATCTGCGTAATTGAGGAGATAGAAAATGGAACGTGAACAGTGGAGTTCAAGGCGCGGGTTCGTTCTCGCGGCTATAGGTTCGGCAATAGGCCTTGGGAATATATGGAGGTTCCCTTATGTAGCATATAAAAACGGTGCGGGTGCATTTCTTATACCGTATATTTTTGCGCTGCTGACAACCGGGCTTTCGTTTGTAGCATTCGAGTTTATAATAGGCAAAACATACCGTGGCTCTGCACCGCTTTCGTATTACAGGATAAATAAGCACATGGAGTTTGTAGGGTGGTGGCAGTTCGCTATAAGTTTTGTCATTATGACGTACTATGCTGTCATCTTAGCATGGACGTTAAGCTACATAGGCTTTTCGTTCACACTTGCATGGGGAAAAGAAACGTCGGATTTCTTTTATACTTCATATATGAATTCACTTTCGGCTCCGTCACTGACGAACTTCGGCGGCGTAGTCCCGCAGGTGTGTATACCGCTTGTGATAATTTGGCTTGTTACACTTGCCGTAGCCTATGCAGGAGTAAAAAAAGGCATAGAAAAAGTAAGCGGCATAGCTTTGCCAATACTTGTAGTGCTGTTTATTATTTTCGTAATCCGCGCCGTAACTTTGCCGGGCGCTGCTACGGGGCTTAACAAATTCTTTGAACCTAAGTGGGAAAGCCTTACATCTCCTAATGTGTGGCAGGCCGCATATTCACAGATATTTTACAGCCTTTCGCTTGCGATGGGCATTATGATAACTTACAGCAGTTACCTGCCTAAAGAAAGCGACACTACAAACAATGCATTTATTTCAGCATTTTCAAACTCAGGTTTCGAGCTGCTTGCCGGAATAGGTATCTTTTCAGCTTTGGGATTTATGGCTGTGGCTTCAAACCAATCTATAGACAAGCTTGCCAAAGGCGGCATAGGCCTTGCCTTTATAGTAATACCCCAAATAATAAACAACCTGCCTGCACCGCATCTTTTCGGCATAATATTTTTTGTGTGCCTGCTTATAGCCGGACTTACGTCGCTTATATCACTCCTTGAGGTGTGCATAGCCGGCGCCTCGGAAAAATTCGGATGGAACCGCAAACGCACTGTAGTCATTACAGGCATTTTAGCAACACTCGTTTCTGTTGCATTTACTACACGCGGCGGCGTTTATCTGCTGGACGTAGTGGATAATTTTGTAAATAACTTTGGCGTGCTCCTGTCAGCCATATTTGAAATAGTTTTAATTCTCATGGTATATAAAAAGATGAACCCTCTTATGGAGGAAGCAAACCGATACTCTCAAATAAGACTTGGAAGCTACTGGAAAATATCTCTCGGCCTTATAACGCCTGTCATGCTTATCATAATCCTTGTAAGCTCGTTTATAAATGACGTTAACAATATCTATGGCGGATATCCGTCTGACTTCGTCGCAGTGTTCGGCTGGGGCCTCGTTATAGCGCTGATTGTTTTTGCATTTATAATCCCGCACGTTAAATGGAGAGGTGTAGACGTTGATAAAAAGGGGGAAAAATGGCTATGAGCGCATCTGCTGTTGTAATGATGATATTTTCAATGACAGTTATTTGGGGCGGAATTGCCGCGAGTGCCGTTCATGCTGTTAGACATTAAGTTCTGACAGAGGCCGCCGTGTGCCGCCGTGTGTTTTAAGGTTCGCTGATAATATGCTTAAAAATTATTTTGTTCAAAATTTCATAATACCCGCTTCCGTGTTTTTATTGTTCCTGCTTTTAAGGAAGCCCGTGTGCCGCTTCATATTTTTGCCAATGCTGAAAATAGGCGGCAGGACGGGCGCGTCGTGGCCGAAAAACATGAAAGACGGTTTTGAAAAGCCTTTGAGGGCGCTGCTTGTTATTATCGGCGCATTCACCGCTTTGGGCATGTCGCCGGCGGTCTTAGGCAGCGGCGCCTGGCCTGCCGTTGTAAAATGCTTCAGGAGCCTTTTGATTTTCATCGCGGCGTGGGGCTTTTACCGGATGGCCGGCCGCGAGAACGTTACTAACTCGGTCATAGCTAAAAAGCTTGACATTAATGAAAACTCAGCCGTTGTCCCCGTTATATCAAGTGTGGAGCGCTTTATCGTAGTCGCGCTTGCCATACTTATAATAGCGCAGGAGTGGAACTACAGCATAAGCGGCCTTGTGGCCGGCCTCGGCCTTGGAGGGCTTGCTTTTGCCCTTGCCGCGCAGGACATGCTTTCGAACCTTTTCGGCGGCCTGGTAATAGTCCTTGACAAACCTTTCGTCATAGGCGACTGGATAACCGTCGGGGACATAGAAGGCACTGTTGAGGCAATGAACTTCAGGAGCGTTAGGATACGCACGTTTTCACAGGCTCTCGTAACAATGCCTAACTCTAAAATCGCAGACAGCGCCGTGACTAATTTCAGCCGGATGGGAAAAAGGCGCGTAAATTTCAACATAGGGCTTAAGTACGGCACTGCTTCAGCCCGTATAAAGGCATGCACGGAAAAGATCCGCTGCATGCTGCTCGCCGACGGCGACATAGACGGCGAAACGGTGACGGTGGCTTTAGACGGCTTTGGCGAGAGCAGCATGGACATTATGCTTCAGTTTTTTACGGTGACGACGGACTGGCAAAAATATCTTGAAGTGAAAGAAAAGGTAATGTTTTCCATAATGGATATATTGGAGTCCGAAAATGTGGAGACGGCGTTTCCAACGCGTACTCTGCATATCGAAAAAAGCTGATATGGAAGTCTGGCCGCATTATTTTTTAGTGCGGCTGATTTAGCAGTCTTTAGGTGATAAGCTGAATGAATTTTGATGGACGGTAAAGTCAATCGCGCATTAATTTATCACGCAGGCCGACGGTTTTCGGTTTTAACCCTGTTTAAGGCAGGGCTGTGTTTTGATTACAGTGGAATTGCCTTATTTAAGCACATGGGAGGCACATTTAGTGACTATAGACCGAATTACAATATATACGGCCGATATAGAAAAATTGTCGGATTTTTATGAAAATTATTTTTATGCGATACGCGGAGATGACAGCGCGGATGAACATAAGGGTACCCTGAGCGTATATTTGAAATTTGACGGCGATGCCGTGCTTGAGCTTGTGGAAGTAAAAAGCTCGGGCGGCGGCGCGCGCGCGGAGCAGCGCATAGGCCGCGGCTCGTTCTGCATAGCGGCCGGCAGCAGAAAAAGCGTAGACAGCGTGTCCGCAAGGGTTTTCAGGGAAGGCTACCGCGTGGTGGAAGTACCCCACGCTACAGGGAGCGGCTCGTACGAGGGGCTGATTGAGGACCCGGACGGTAACCTTGTCAGGGTAACAGGATGAGCGGCAACTTTGTTTTCAGCTTTAACGCCGTGGCGCCTTCTTTTTTGATTGTGCTTGCGGGCTGCCTGCTGAAAAAGGCGGGCATAATAGACGACCGGCTCATAAGTTCGGCTTCAAGGCTTAACTTTAAGGTCGGCTTTTCAACGCTTATTTTCATGGATATTTATAATTCGCCGGGGATAACGTCTTTTGACGGCTTTTATGTCTTTTACCTCTGCTGCGGGCTTTTGGCCGTATTTGCGCTGCTTTGGGCCGTAGTCCCCCGCCTGGTGAAAGACAAACGCAAGGCATCGGCCATAATACAGTCGGCGTTTAAACCTAATATAGTAGTACTTGGGTACCCTATAGCGGAGGCACTTTTCGGTGCTGAAAATATGGGCGCTATGGCTATGGTGACGCCGTTCTGCCTTGTCGCCGACAACACGGCGGCGGTCGTTATGCTCTCGTGCATGGACACCGGCGGCTTTGGAAAAACGAAGGACGTCGTTATAAACGTGTTAAAAAATCCTATTATTATAGCCTCTTTCACTGCCGTAGCCGTCGTTATGCTTAAGATAAAACTTCCTGTTTTTATTGCCGACTCGGTTTCGGGCATTTCGGCCATGGCCGCGCCGCTTGCGCTGCTGATGCTCGGGGCGCAGATGGAATTAAAGAACATAAAGGCCAACATCCGCTATTCGCTGCCGGCTTCTCTGATACGCGTAGCTGCGGCACCGCTCGTTATGGTTCCTTTGGCGGTAATGCTTGGCTTTACGGGCGACAAACTGGCGTCGATTTTCCTTATCTCCGCTTCACCTACGGCTACAAACAGCTATATTATCGCCAAAGAAATGCATTCGGACGAAAAGCTTACGGGCCAGGTTGTCCTTATGACGACTTTCTTTTCTATGTTTACCCTTATTGCGGGTATATATATATTAAAATCGCTGTCACTGATATAACCTGCGGTTAGCAATTTATAGTCGGCGGCGTTTATACGGAGGTAAAAATGGATTACGCGGAAGAATCGCTGAAACTGCATTATAAGTGGAAAGGAAAAATAGAAACATCATGCCGGGTGCCGCTCGAAACGCGCGCCGACCTTTCGCTTGCGTACACGCCGGGCGTTGCCGCGCCGTGTCTCGAAATACAAAAGGACGTGGAAAAAAGCTACGAGCTTACCCGGCGCGGCAACACTGTGGCCGTGGTTACCGACGGCTCAGCCGTCCTTGGCCTTGGGGACATAGGCCCGGAGGCGGGCATGCCTGTCATGGAAGGCAAATGCGCACTGTTTAAAGCGTTTGCAGGCATAGATGCCATACCTATCTGCATACGCTCTAAAAGTATTGACGATATAGTAAATACGGTGCGGCTTATAGCCGGGAGCTTCGGCGGCATAAACCTTGAGGATATAGCGGCTCCGCGCTGCTTTGAAGTCGAAAGGCGCCTTAAAAAGTGCTGCGGCATACCGGTTTTTCACGACGACCAGCACGGTACAGCCGTCGTAGCGCTTTCAGCGCTTATAAACGCGCTTAAATTAACCGGCAGAAAATTATCCGGCGTACGCATAGTGGTAAACGGCGCGGGAGCGGCGGGAACCGCCATAACTAAAATGCTGCTTGACGCCGGCGCGCAAAACGTTATAATGTGCGACCGTGCGGGCGCCTTATACAAAGGGAAAGACGGCATGACGGACTCTCAGTCCGAGATGGCCCTGGTAACAAACCTTGGAAAAGAAACCGGCGCACTTTCGGACGTGATAAAAGGCGCGGATGTTTTCATAGGTGTTTCGGCGCCGCGCTGCGTTACGCCGGAGATGGTTAAAAGCATGAACAGGGCTCCGGTGGTTTTCGCTATGGCGAACCCTGAGCCGGAGATAATGCCTGAGGATGCGCTTAAAGCCGGAGCCGCTGTAGTTGGCACGGGCAGGAGCGACTTCCCTAACCAGATAAACAACGTACTGGCTTTCCCGGGGATTTTCCGCGGCGCGCTCGACGTCCGTGCGGACGATATAAACAGCGGCATGCAGATAGCAGCCGCTAAGGCCATAGCCGCCTACATACCGGAAAATGAACTTTCACCGGAAAATATAATACCGGGCGCCCTCGATAAAAACGTTACGGCCGCCGTCGCGAAAGCAGTCGCGGAAGCGGCTTTCGCGACAAACGCGGCGCGTATAAACCGCAAAGGTGTGTGATTGCGGACAAACGGGAGGCCGGAATACATTTTTTCTTCGGCCTGCGGTTTTCACCTTTACACCGGCAAAATACATTGAGGGATGCTGCCTTATGAATTATGACGACCTTATAGACACTACGGCAAAGCTTGGGTATATGCTTGTGTTTAACGGAGCGGAGGTTTACCGCGCCGAAGAGTCAATGCGAAGGATTTTCATGTCTTACGGCGCTGGGCCGGGTGAAGTCTTTGTTATCCCGACTTTTTTAAGCGTTTCCGTCGTTACGCCGGAGGGACGCGCTATTACAAGGATAAAGCGCATACCCCCGTGTGAAATGGACCTTGACAAGGTGGAAAAGCTTAACGGTTTGTGCAGGCGCGTATGCGTGTGCACTCCGGACGTTTCGTACATAAGGCGCGAGCTCGACGCAATAGCGGAAAGCCCCGTGTTCCCGTTTTGGGTACAGACGGCCGCATATGCGGCCGTAGGCTTCTTTTTTACGCTTTTTTACGGCGGCAACTTTAGGGACGCGGCTGTGGCGATGCTGTGCGGAGGCATAATAAAACTCGTGTGCGGCGCCTTGAAAAAGCTTAAGGTCAACTCCTTCTTCGTAAACGCGGCGGCAAGCTTTTTCGCGGCCTCCGCCGCCCTTTTTGCAGCGTACGCGGACGTTTACCTTAATTACGATAAAATTATAATAGGCGCGCTTATGAGCCTTGTCCCCGGCATAGCCATAACGGAATTTATGCACGACATCATAGTCGGCGACCTGATAGCCGGCCTGCTCCGCCTTGCCGAAAGCCTGCTTACCGCGGCGGCCATAGCCGTAGGCGCAGGCGCGGCGCTTGCGGCTATGCGTATGCTTATGGGGGTCTGAGGCGTGAGCTACATCGGATGTGTTTGGTCTTTTTTCGCGTGCGCTTCGTTTTGCTTTGTTTTCCACATACGCGGGAAAATGATGTTTTGGACATCTGCCGGCGGGGCGTTGGGGTGGTTTGTCTTTTTACTTTTGTCGCCGGTGGGTAACGACATAGTGCAGTGTTTTTTCGCGTCCATGGCAACGGCGGCTTATTCTGAGGTTATGGCGCGCGTCTTTAAAAAGCCCGCGACGCCTTTCCAGGTTATAGCATTGATACCCATGGTGCCGGGCGGGGGAATCTTTTACACTATGGAGTACTGCGTCATAGGCAACAGCGGCAAGTTCCTTGAGACAGGGCTGCATACTTTGGGCATTGCCGGAGCGCTCGCCATGGGGGTGCTGCTTGTGTCTACGTTCGTGCGCATGGCGGGGATGGCTGCCGCGGGGGGCGAAAGGAAATAAAGGGTGCGGCTGGGCCTTATGCTTTTATAAAATTTCCTTTTTATATGTTTTTCCTAAAAATAATTACGTTTACAGCGGCTAAACAGGTTGACTTTTTACCATTGCAACAATATAATTATTAATATGTGTCCGTAAAGTTTTACGGTGTAAAATGATACCGGCAATTATATTGGGGCCGCAATGTTTTATATGCGTTATGATTGCCGCGCGTCGGACAAACCAATATATTGGAGGACTAACGAATGAAGCGAGTACGAAAACCTGTTTTACTCGTTGTCGCCATCCTCATACTGCTTTTTACATTTACGTCTGTTTGGGGCATAAGCGGTAGAAACGGCGACAACAAGGTCACTTACATAAAAGGTGTAAGCGACATAAGGTGGGGGATAGATATAAAGGGCGGCGTCGAAGCCACTTTTGTACCGTCCACCAGCACGAACGTTACCAAAAACCAGGTGGACGCGGCCGAGGCGGTCATTAAACGCCGCCTTATTTCCAAGAACATTGTGGATTATGAAATCTATAAGGATTATAACCACAAGAGGATAATAGTCCGTTTCCCGTGGAAGAGCGACGAGCAGTCTTTTAACCCGGAGTCAGAGATAAACGAGCTTGCCGTTACGGGTGAGCTTACGTTCAGGGAAGGAAAAGAGTACTCCAGCACGGCTACAGGTTCCGACGGCTCGACGATTTATAAAACGCCCTCGGGTACTACGGCTTCAAACGTTATTTTGTTAGGCAGCGACATAGAGAGCGCTTCGTCGCCTGTCGCTAGTCAGGACCAGACAACGGGAAAGATAACTTACGCGGTGCCGCTTAAGCTTACGTCGAGCGGTACTAAAAAATTTGCTGAAGCAACTGAAAAGCTTAAAGGCCAGACCATTTCCATTTGGATGGACGACGAGATGGTGTCGTGGCCTACGGTAAACAGCGTGATAAGCGACGGCTCATGTGAAATAGAAGGCATAGAAAGCGCCTCGGAGGCAGCCAAGCTTGCCAACACCATAGAGGGCGGCGCGCTTCCGTTTAAGCTTACGACGGACAGCTACAGCGCCATAAGCCCTACGCTCGGCTCATCTTCGCTCATGGCTATGCTTAAGGCCGGCATTATAGCGCTTATACTTGTTTCCATAATGATGGTTTGCATATTCCGTTTTCCGGGAGTCCTCATCATATTGTCTATTTTGGGACAAACAGCCCTTACTTTCGCACTGATTTCGGGGTACTTCCCATTTGCCAACGGCTTTACAATGACACTGCCGGGGCTTGCCGGCATAATCCTTTCGGTCGGCATGGGCGTTGACGCCGGCATAATCACGGCTTCACGAATAAAAGAGGAGCTGTGGAACGGAAAAACGCTCGACTCAGCGGTTTACAAAGGCTGCCAGGACAGTTTCTGGGCTATTTTCGACGGTAACATTACGGTTATGATAGTAGCCATACTGCTAATACTGGTGTTTGGCCCGAAAAACATACTTTCGTCTATTTTCGGAGCATCTACGACAGGTTCGATATACTCCTTCGGCATTACGCTGTTCGCGGGAGTCATAGGCAACTTTATCATGGGCGTTTACGCGGTGCGTGTGATGCTTAAGGCCTCGACCGGCTTTAAATGCCTTCATAAACCGTGGCTGTTCGGAGGTGCTAAGAAATGAAAGTATTCCATATAGACTTTTATGGACACCGAAAAATATTTTTCACTATATCTTTAAGCCTGATAGCCATAGGCATTATATTTAATTTCATTTTCGGCACGCAGCTCGACATACAGTTCAAGGGCGGCGCACAGCTTAAGTACTCGTATTCCGGTACGGTTGATGCGCAGAACGTTACGGATGCAGTGAAAAGCAGTACAAAGAGGAGCGATGTTTCCGTAACGGTAAACAAGAACGTAAAGTCGGCTGACGGCAGTTCAGCCGCCAACAATGTGACTATAGCGTTTACTGGAACGCAAAATATAACCGTTGCCCAGCAAAAGACCATAGCCGCGGACCTTAACAAGGTCTATCCCGACGCGGGCTTCAAGTTTGTTTCTTCAGACTCGATAGACCCCTCCATGGGGCAGGCGTTTTTTGCCAAATGCATCTGCGCCATCCTTCTCGCGTTCCTTTTCTTAATCCTTTATGTTGCGGTAAGGTTTAAGAACATAGGCGGCATGCCGGCGGCTACCATGGCCATAGCGGCGCTCCTGCATGACGTGCTGATGGTATACTTCGTTTTCATTATTTTCAGGATACCTCTCGACAATAACTTTATTGCCGTTGTCCTCACGATTTTAGGGTATTCGCTTAACGATACCATAGTTATTTACGACCGTATACGTGAAAACAGGAAGCTTATGGGAGTAAAGGCAAGCTACAGCGAGCTGCTCAACCTGAGCCTTAACCAGTGCTTCTCAAGGACGGTGTATACGTCGGTTACTACGTTTATAGCCATTACGGTTGTTTTCATTGTCGGCCAGATGTACCACCTTACGAGCATAACCTCGTTCTCACTGCCGATGATGGTAGGCGTTGTCTCCGGCTGTTATTCCACGGAATGTATAGCAGGCCCGCTCTATGTCATGTGGGAAAACCATAAGATGAAAAAACTTGCCCTGGCTGACGGCGGCGTGCAGGCCGCCGAAAAGCTTCATGCGGCGCCGGCAGTAAAGGCTGCGGCCCGTCCGGCGGACGACGCCGGCAAAAACAGGCAGGGAAAAAAGCAGACAAGGGCCCAAAGAAAGAAAAAATAACGTTTATGCATCCTTTGTTACCGGACTGCCCCAATGCGGACGGTCCGGTAATTTTATTTGCTTATCTCTTTAAATTTTTTAGCGGTTGAGATATAATAAAATTACCAAAACGGTCGATTATGCATTATGTTTTATAAATATTGGAAAGCTGGGGTATCTGTATGGCTGTAAATTACACCGTGCCACTGTCAAAAGTAATAAAGGAATTTTCCCTTAAAGAGCTTTTTATGCCCTGCCCACCCGAAAAAATAGAGATAGCTTCTATGGACGTAAACAGGCCTGGGCTTGAACTTACCGGCTTCTTTGATTATTACGATACCCGCCGCATACTTATTTTCGGTAACGCCGAAACGGCGTACCTTAAGTCTGTACCGCGCGGCGCGAGGGAAAAAGTGCTGTGCGACCTTTTCTCAAAAAAACCTCCGGCGGCAATTATAGCAAGGGGTCTTGAGCCTCTGCCAGAAGTCAGCGAAGCGGCCAAAGCGCACGGCGTGCCGCTTTTGGGTTCGCCTGAAACGACTTCTGCGCTCATAGCGGCGCTTGTTTCATACCTTCACGTTGAGATGGCGCCGCGCATAACGCGCCACGGGGTCTTGGTCGAAGTCTACGGCGAGGGCATACTTTTAGTCGGCGACAGCGGCGTAGGCAAGAGCGAAACTGCAATAGAACTCATAAAGCGCGGGCACAGGCTCATAGCGGACGATGCCGTGGTCATAAGGCGCGTTTCGGCAAAGTCGCTCGTAGGCGAGGCACCGGAAAACATCAAGCACTTCATAGAGTTAAGGGGCATAGGCATCATAAACGCGAGGCGCATTTTCGGCATGGGCGCCGTAAAGCTGACGGAAAACATCGACCTCGTGATAAACCTTGAGATTTGGAACAACCAAAAAGTATACGACCGCATGGGGCTTGACAACGAGTACACGGAAATCCTTGGCATTAAAGTCCCCGTGCTGACCATACCGGTTAAACCCGGCAGGAACCTTGCCATAATAATCGAAGTCGCGGCAATGAACAACAGGCAGAAAAAAATGGGCTACAACGCCGCTGAGGAACTTTTAAAACACCTTGGCATGGATGTTCCGGAGGCTGGGCAGACTGAGAAAAGACTTGACCTGGATTTTTAAGACTGCGGATGTATTACGCTTACAGGGAGATATAAAATAATGAATATAATAGCTGATATGCATACACATACCATAGCCTCTACGCACGCTTACAGCACTTTGCAGGAAATGGCGCACGCCGCCGCACAAAAGGGGCTCTACGCCATGGCCGTTACGGACCACGGCTACGCCATGCCGGGAGCGCCCGGCGAATGGTATTTTATGAACCTTAAGGTGCTGCCGCGTTATATTGACGGCGTTTTGATCCTGCGCGGAGAAGAAACGAATGTAACGGATATGGACGGCGGCACTGACCTGGTTGAAAAGGAATACGGCTCTCTTGAGTGGGTGGTTGCGTCAATGCACGACAGACCGCTCGCAAACTGCAAAATTTCGGAAGAAGCGGTAACGCGCGCGTGGCTCAGCATAGCCCGCAACCCTAAAGTGAACGTGATAGGGCACAGCGGCAGCGAGCAGTTTAAGTATGACTATGAAAAGGTGATACCGGAGTTTAAAAGGAACGGCAAGCTTGTCGAACTGAACGAGGGGACGTTTTACTGCCGCAGGGACTCCATACCTAACTGCGTGAAAATCATGCTCATATGTAAAAAACTCCGTGTGCCTATAATAGTAAACTCGGATGCGCATTTTTCATCGCGTGTGGGTGACTTTAAAAATTCACTCAACCTTTTAAAAGAAATAGACTTCCCGGAGGAGCTTGTCGTAAATTCGAGTGTAGTGCGCCTGCAATCATATCTCAGGCAGCGCGCAATAGAATTTTAACAGGGGTTACCGCGTGAGCGTAAACACATTGTACCTAAGTGATTTTTTAATGTCGGGTGGGTTTGCCTATGGATAAAAAGTACGGACTCGGTGAGTTTGCTAAAAGCCTTGGCTGCAGGGCCGTGTATGACGAGCCTATGAAGTGCCACACTTCTTTTAAGACAGGCGGCGGAGCCGACGTCTTTATAACAGCCGACAGTGCTGCGAACCTTTCGCTTATCTGCCGCATGGCGCGTGACGAAAGCATCCCGGTTTTTATACTTGGGAACGGTTCAAACATACTTGTTGACGACAGCGGCATAAGGGGAGCGGTTATAACGCTCGGCGGCGGCTTTAAAAACATATGCCGCGAGGGCGGCGAAAGGCTTGTGTGCGGAGCCGGCGCTTCACTTTCACGTATCTGCGCTTTCGCAAGGGAAAACTGCCTTTCCGGCATTGAGTTTGCGTGGGGCATACCGGGAAGCGCTGGCGGCGCGGCGTTTATGAACGCCGGCGCGTACGGCCACTCGGTTTCGGAAGTGATAACCTCGTGCGAGTACATGTCAGCCGGCGGCACGCGCGGTACGCTGAGCGGCGAAAAGCTCTGCTTCGGCTACAGGCACAGTGCGTTTTCCAGTGGGGGATGTATCATAACAGGCATGCATATTAAGCTTAAAGAAGGCGGCATGGATGAGATATCCAGCCGAATGTCGGAACTGATGTGCAGGCGTAAGGCTAAACAGCCGCTTGAGTTCCCGAGTGCCGGCAGCGTCTTTAAGCGCCCCCTTGGCTCTTTCGCCGGCAAGCTCATAGAGGACTGCGGCCTTAAGGGCATGAGCGTAGGCGGGGCCGCCGTAAGCGAAAAACACGCGGGGTTTATAATAAACAAAGGCGGAGCGACTTCAGACGATATTAAAAAACTGATTGATATAATAAAAAACACTGTGTACTGCAGGACCGGCATAATGCTGGAATGTGAAATAAAGTTTATCGGATGAATTATAAAAGGATTGAGGGTTTATGGAATTTTTGATAGTTACGGGGCTTTCCGGTGCGGGAAAGTCAAGGGCAGTGAACGCGCTTGAGGATATAGGCTTTTTCTGCGCGGACAACATACCGCCTAAGATTATACCGACGTTTTACGAGCTTTCACAGCAGGCGAAAGGCGCGCTTTCACATGTTGCGGTGGTGACGGACGTACGCGGCGGGGATATGTTCTCGAGCCTTATAGAAACTCTCAATACAATGATTAAGGAAAATAAAGACTATAAGATACTTTTTCTTGACGCAAAGGACTATATACTCGTAAACAGATTTAAAGAAACAAGGCGAAAGCATCCTTTGGCGGAGAACTGCCTAGGTTCACTTGAGCAGGCTGTAAAGCTTGAGCGCGACGTGTTAAAGCCCGTAAAAGAACGCGCCGATTATATAATAGACACGTCGTTTTTGTCGCCGGCCCAGCTGAAAGAAAGGATATCGAGCCTTTTCCTCGGCGACGCTTCCGATGCCCTTATGATACACTGCGTATCCTTCGGCTTTAAGTACGGCATACCGCAGGAGTCAGACCTTGTTTTCGACGTAAGGTGCCTGCCTAACCCGTTTTACATTGAAAAACTCAAAGGCCTGACGGGGCTTGACGAGCCTGTAAGGGACTACGTTATGAAGTGGGACCAGACAAAAGGCTTTGTGCAGCGCTGCTTTGACCTTGTCGATTATATGATACCGCTTTACTGCGACGAAGGAAAAAGCCAGCTCGTCATAGCCATAGGGTGTACAGGCGGGCACCACCGCTCTGTAACGCTGACGCAGCTTCTGTACAGCCACCTGCTTGAACGCGGCCTGCGCGCAAGCGTCAGCCACCGCGACATACAAAAGCAGTAGGCGTAAAGGCGCTGGCGGGCAGTAAGCACAGCAAAACGG
>ENA-UOOM01001456-UOOM01001456.1-fermentation-metagenome-genome-assembly--contig:-NODE-1456-length-22665-cov-4.628748_pt1 | contig 22665 bp, 19 predicted proteins | sample MGYA00245781_ERZ724031 | MGnify/ENA primary metagenome ERZ724031 (study PRJEB28704, sample SAMN03018317) | fermentation metagenome | biome: anthropogenic terrestrial biome; feature: soil; material... | reverse complement strand
CGGAAACAAGGATATTTAATAAGAACAATTAATGCTTATTCATTATTTTGATTTAAGGCGCCGCATTTGGCGGTGTAAACGATCTGAATGTATTAGGGGGAAATATAATGGCAAAGGAGATAACTCTTAAGTACGGCTGCAACCCAAACCAGAAGCCCGCGCGCATTTTTATGAAAAACGGCGGCGAACTGCCGGTTGAAGTGCTTAACGGCAGGCCGGGGTACATTAACTTTCTCGACGCGTTTAACAGCTGGCAGCTCGTAAGGGAGCTTAAGGCCGCGGCAGGCCTGCCGTCGGCGGCATCTTTTAAGCATGTAAGCCCTGCCGGAGCGGCCGTGGCCGCGGATATGACCGAAACAATGAAAAAAATCTGCTTTGTCGATGATTTGGAGCTGTCGCCTATTGCCGGAGCTTACGCAATGGCAAGGGGAGCCGACAGGATGTCGTCTTACGGCGACTTTGCGGCGCTTTCCGACGTGTGCGATGAGCAGACCGCCGTGCTGCTGAAACGCGAGGTGTCTGACGGGATAATAGCGCCGGGCTATACTACGAAAGCGCTTGAAATATTGAAGTCAAAACGCCGCGGCACATACAACGTCATAAAAATAGACCCGGGCTATAAACCGGAACCCGTTGAAGAAAAAGACGTTTTCGGCATTACCTTCAGCCAGGCGCGCAACGATGCTGTCATAAGCGAAGACCTTCTTTCCAATATAGTCACGGAAAAAAGGGACATTCCCGCCGGGGCTAAGCGCGACCTCATACTTTCCCTTATAGCTTTAAAATACACTCAGTCAAACTCCGTATGTTACGCTAAAGGCGGCCAGACCATAGGCGTAGGCGCAGGGCAGCAGTCGAGGATACACTGCACGCGCCTCGCTGGCGGCAAGGCGGACAACGTGCTTTTACGCAGCCACCCTAAAGTCATGTCTCTGCCGTTTAAGGGCGGCATACGCAGGCCTGACAGGGACAACGCCATAGACGTTTACATTTCCGACGACTGTGAGGGGCTGCTTACGGACGGCGTTTGGCAGGACACGTTTACCGTGAGGCCGGACCCGCTCACAAAGGAAGAAAAGCGCGCATGGCTTTCGAAACAGGCAGGAGTGTCGCTCGGTTCGGATGCGTTTTTCCCGTTTGGCGATAACATAGAGCGCGCGCATAAGTCCGGCGTTTCGTATATCGCGCAGCCGGGAGGCTCCATACGCGATGACAACGTTATAGAGACATGCGACAAGTACGGCATAGCTATGGCGTTTACAGGCGTCCGCCTTTTCCATCACTGATAAAGTATACCCGCCGCGCAGAACGGCGGGCTATTTATTTTAATGACAGGGAGATATGAAATGAATATTCTTGTGGTAGGCGGCGGCGGCCGCGAACACGCGATAATCCGTAAGCTTAAAGAAAGCCCCAAGGCCGGCAGGATATACTGCGCGCCGGGCAACGGCGGAATTTCAAAGGACGCCGAGTGTGTAGGTATAGCATCTTCAGACATAAAAGGCGTAGTTGAATTTTCAAAAGAAAACTCCGTCGGCCTTGTTTTCGTGGCACCGGACGACCCGCTTGCCGCCGGCATGGTGAACGCACTCGAGGAGGAGGGGATACGCGCTTTCGGACCGCGCGCGGAAGCGGCGGTAATAGAAAGCAGCAAGGTTTTTTCAAAAAACCTTATGAAAAAATACAATATCCCTACGGCCGGCTATGAAGTTTTTGACGACCCGGCAAAAGCCCTCGGCTTTATAAAGTCAAAAGATACTTATCCGACGGTTATAAAGGCCGACGGCCTCGCGCTTGGCAAAGGCGTTATCATAGCCGCAAATTACGCTGAGGCTGAAAGCGCCGTCAAGACTATAATGCGTGACAAAAAGTTCGGCGACTCCGGCAATAAAGTCGTCATAGAGGAGTTTCTCACGGGACCTGAGGTTTCTGTCCTTGCGTTTACCGACGGCAAGTGCGTAAAACCGATGGTTTCTTCAAAAGACCACAAGCGCGCCTTTGACGGTGACAAAGGGCTTAACACGGGCGGAATGGGAACCATAAGCCCTAACCCGTACTATACAGGCGATATGGCGGCAGAGTGCATGGAGAAGATATTCCTGCCTACCATACGCGCTATGGCCGGCGAGGGGCGCGTATTTAAAGGCTGCCTTTACTTCGGGCTTATGCTGACAAAGGACGGCCCGAAAGTCATAGAGTACAACTCGCGGTTCGGCGACCCGGAAACCCAGGTCGTACTGCCGCGACTTAAAACAGACTTAGTGGATATTATTGAAGCCGTTATAGACGGAAAGCTCGGTGAACAGCCTATAGAGTGGAGCAGCGACGCCTGCGCGTGCGTTGTAATGGCTTCCGGCGGATATCCGCAGCAGTATAAAAAGGGCATAGAGATAAAAGGCCTTGACACCGGCGGGCAGCTTGGCGGCGTCACCGTTTACCATGCCGGTACAGTATGCAGGGACGGTAAATTTTACACTGACGGCGGGCGCGTGCTGGGCGTGACGGCGCTCGGCAAAGACCTGCCGCAGGCCGTTTCAAAGGCGTATGCGGGTGTTGGCAAAATACATTTTGACGGCTGCTTTTTCAGGCACGACATAGGGGAGTAGCTTTCTTTTATTATAAAATATTAAATTCAACAATAAAAAAACGCTCCCTTGCTTTTGTGAATAGAAATAAAATTCACACCCAATAAAGCAAGGGAGTTCATAGGTTTTACGCCGTTTTCATGTGCAGCCTGAGCCTGTCGGATATCATCGCTATAAATTCTGAGTTAGTAGGCTTGCCGCGCGTGTTGTGGATGGTGTAGCCGAAGTAGGAGTTGAGGATGTCCACGTCGCCGCGGTCCCACGCGACCTCGATGGCATGCCTTATGGCGCGCTCAACGCGGGAGGCCGTAGTGTTGTACTTCCTTGCTACGCTCGGATAAAGCTGCTTTGTCACCGCGTTTATTATTTCAGGGGTTTCTATGGCCATTATGATGGAATCACGCAGGTAATGGTAGCCTTTTATATGGGCCGGTACGCCAATTTGGTGGAGGATTTCCGTTACCTGTATCTCAAGGCCCGGCTCGCTTTCCTGCTTTTCAGCGGCTTTAACGCCCGGTTTTATCCTTGCCATGGAGTAGAGCTGCTTTATGCGTTCCGCAAGCCCTTCCGGGTCAAACGGATATACGGCGAAATAAGATGCGCCGCACATCATTACCTCACGTTCCAGATTGGGATTTGTAAAGGTTGAGATTATTACAAACATCGGCTTTTTGCCGGACGGTTTCTTTTCGACCGATTTCATTACGCCTATGCCGTCAAGGTTGGGCATGAAAAGGCTGGCAAGGACTACGTCGGGGCTTGTGTTTTCAATTTTTTCAAGGAGCTTTAGCCCATCTTCTTTTACGTAGCTTACGTCAAAACCGGCGCCGGCAAAAATGCCGCCTTCCGTTTTCTGAAATTCCGGGTCACTGTTAGCGATTAACATTTTGATATGTTCCATATTATTTTCCCCCTAAGGTAGATTTATTTTGTACTTATAATACCATATATTGTTAATTTTGGCAATAGTTTGGCAAAATATTTTTTTGAATTAGAGGGAAAATAAATTTGAAACAAAAAAATCAGGAAGCTTTTGAGTTAACATATGAACCGACAGATTGGGATTCTGCAAGCATATTTTCAGCAAAAACACCGTACCCGCGTGTCGGGTCGTTTATAAACACGTGCGTTACGGCGCCGACGAGCATATTGTTTTGTATTATGGGGCTTCCGCTCATGCCCTGCACTATGCCGCCGGTCTGCGCCAGGAGTTTTTGGTCGGTAATGTGCAGGACAATATTTTTGCTTTTAACTCCGTCGCGGTAATCAACTTTTTCTATATAGGCATCGTAATACGACGGCTTGTCGCCGCTTATGGTTGTCAGTATTTTCACAGGGCCTGTTTTGACGTCCTGCTTCATGCCTATTTTAACAGCGGCGCCTTCGGGACGGTAATTAAATGAGCCGTAAACGCCGTCCTGAATGTTTTCGGTCAAGTTACCTATAACTTTGTCGCTTGTAAAGTACCCCCGGAGTTCTCCCGGGCTTCCGCTCTGCCCTTTTGTAATTCCGTTTATTGTGACGGGGACTATCTCACCGGACAAAAGCGGCATGATTTCCTGTGTGTCGGAGTCGCATATGCCGTGGCCGAGACCGGCAAAACCTTTCGTGTAAGGATTGTAAAAGGTGAGCGTGCCAATGCCAGCCGTGCTGTCCCTTACCCAAAGGCCGGCCTTGTAGGTGTTGTCCGCCTGTGACCGTACGGGGCGCAGCAAAACGCTGAAGTATTTGCTTTCGCGTTTAACGGTTAACGTTACGTCTTTGCCTTTGCAGCCTTCAAGCGCGCCTGCGAGGCCGTCGTTCGTCACTACTTTTTTGCCGTTTACGGAGGATATGACGTCGCCGATGTCAAGGCCGGCTTCTTTTGCAGGGTTTACAGCGCCGGAAACCGTGTCCACATCGTTGAAGCCGACTATGACTACCCCGTTTGCGTACAGTTTAATGCCGAACGGTGTGCCGCACGGTATGACGCACGTTTTGTCCACTACGTTAACGTCTACCGACTTTACCGGTATATGGTTGTAAAACATAAGCGTACCCTTATATGACTGAGGCATGCTTCCGCTGGAGCTTGCGTAAACGTTGCTTCCGCTTTCACCAACAACGGTGAAAGCACCGGAAAACCACTCAAGCTTGCCTCCCTGCGTAACGGTGTAAGTGTTGGGCGTAAAGTAATCGGCAGTGGCTAATACGGCGGAAAGGAACAGCTCAGCCGTTGCTGCGGCAACAACCAGAAAATTCATAAATTTTTTCAAAAAATTCACCTCCCCTGCGCCGCATTATTAATCTGCGCACAAGGGAGGCGTTTTATGTTGTCAATTCGTTTTAATTTTCCCAAAAGTTAGAAAAAGACACCGCTTTTCAGCGTTTGGGGGCTAAAATCCCTTAACTTGCTTGCAAAGGGAAAAGAATTTTGAATTATTTTTAAATTTTGTTTAAATGCTAAACAGGCATTTTTACTTATGGGTTATTTTTTCTGCTTCCTAAATTCTTTTACTATATTCGTACCGGCTACCGCACCGTCGTAGACGGCTTTTGAAACTTGCAGCATGCCGCCCGTGCAGTCGCCTGCCGCGTAGAGGTTTGGTATATTAGTCCGTTTGTTACCGTCGGTCACGATGTAAGCGCCGTTTGTTTCCGCGCCGATTTTTTTAGCAAGGTCAGTGCTGCCGGCTACGCCGACGGCGACAAATAACCCTGATATGGGAAGCGATGCCCCGTCGGAGAAACGGACGGATTTAAGCACGCCGTTTTCACCCACAAGTGAGGAGATTTCTTTTTTGTTTATTCCCATTTCGGGGGGGAACTCCGCGGACGCTTCGCCGCCGTTTGTGAGCACCGTCACATTTCCGGCTATGGGCAGAAGCTCAGAAGCCTCGTGGAGTGCGTATTCGCCGCAGCCTAAGACCGCTACTTCCTTTTTACGGTAAAAGAAACCGTCGCACACGGCGCAGTAGCTGACGCCCTTTCCCTCGAATTCTTTTATGCCTTCGATTTTAGGCGTATGGCGGGAGGAACCCGTAGCCATAACCGCGAACGGCGCAAGGTAATCGCCGCTTTTCGTTTTGACGGAGAAGCTGCCGTCATAAGAAATACCGACGACCTCGTCTTCAATTATGCTAATACCTAAACGTTTGGCCTGGGTTATGCCGTTTTTTATCAGGTCTTTCCCCGGGATTGGTTCCGGAAAGCCATAGTAGTTTTCTATGCTGCCTGTTTTTTTAAGCGAACCGCCGCCGCTGCCTATGATAAGCGTGTCAAGTCCGGCGCGCGCCGTGTAGAGTGACGCGGAGATTCCCGCGGGTCCGTTTCCAAGTATAATGACATCAGCCATTGCCGCAGCTCCTTTTCAAACTTAGCTTTTGTATTTTTTATTATAATAAACGCCGCATAAACGCTTTTCAGTGATTTTATCACTGTATAAAGACGGATTATCCGTCTTAAGCTGCCCTAAATACTTAGCCGCTACAATGACATTTTACCATATACGGGATGAAATTAAAAGACGGTTTCATATAGCCGCGCTTTGATGTGGAGCATGCGGACGTTTTGATTTATGGCATAAGTGTACTATATGCCGCTTTCATACGGATGTACGAGCCTTATGTCCATCCCTGTGCGCTTAAATTTTGAAAGTGTTGTTTTAGGTGCGTCGTCATCGGTAATAAGGAGATCTATTTCGTTCAGCATGCCGTACTGGAAGCTTGAAGTAAAACCTATTTTTGTATGGTCGGCGAGTACAAAATGCTTACGTGACCGTTTAAGCATAAGAGAATTTATAGGACTTTCCTGTACGACGCTTGTGGTCAGGCCGCCTTCTACGGAAATTCCTGCACAGCCCATAAAACATTTGCTTGCTGAAACACAGTTTATATTATTGATGGCAAATTCGCCGAACATTGATTCTTTTGGAAAACGTATTTCCCCGCCTGTAAGCACTACGGTCATGGTAGGGTTGTACTGCATGCTTAAAGCTTTGCCGTTGTTGGTGATGATGGTCACGTTTTTCGCGGTTATATATTGCATCATAAGCAAGGCGGTTGAACTTGTATTGATGAAGATGGATTCCTGATCTTCCACCAGCTTTGCCGCGGCTTTCGCGACAGCGGTTTTACAGCGGAGCTGGCTGCTGCTGAAAGCGTTGGTACCGGGGTCGAGCAGAGTCGCACCCCCGTACTGGCGCGTTAAAATATGATGCTTTTCCAAATCGTCCAAGTCGCGCCGTACGGTAAGTGGGGATACGTTTAGCTCTTCGGCCAGGAAGGAAACCTTCACTTTGCCATATTGCTCAAGGAGTTTAATAATCTCATTACGGCGTTGGTCAACGAAGTGCAAGCTGCGTCGCATAGCTTTTTACCTCTTCAATCTTTTGATTATACATATTTTAGCATATTAAAAAGCACAAATCTTCTAAAAACGATTATTTTTAAATAATATAAGAACTATTTGAACTATTTTTAAGAAAAACTGTTTATATATATAAAATAATTTATGATATATGTCGAATATAATAATTGAAATTATAGATATAACTATATATAATTTTATTATAATAATAAAAAGATAATGTTATATGATTGATATGAACAATTATATAACGGCGGGGAGGTGGTAATTATTCTTTTACGCGAAATTTATGAGAAAAAGCACTATATTTTTTGCAGGGAACCCATGACATGGCGTGAGGCAATTAAAAAATGCTGCGAGCCTATCGTAGCCGACGGGACGGCAGACGAAACATATGCGGGCGAGATTATATCCTGCATAGAAAAGCATGGCCCGTACATAGTGATCCTGCCCGGAGTAGCACTGCCGCATTCGACTGAAAACGCAAAAGGGGCGCACGGTACGGCAATCGCTTTTATGAAGTCGTTTGTTCCTGTGAGTTTTGAACAAGGGAACCGGGAAAAGGATGCCGAGATATTTTTCACATTATGTGCCGCTAATTCAGACGAACATCTTGCAAATATGCAGAAACTGTATTCCGTTTTGACAAACGAAGCTGCTGTCGAGAAGTTAAAGCAGATTGAAAATCCGGAGCAGCTTTTGCAGATTGACTTGCTTTGCGGGGAAGATTCATGACTTTGGCAGAACCTTACTGAAGACAAATAACAGATTAATTGGGGGGCTTTGAAATGGCAGTATGGCAATTCTTTGCTAATAATATTTTGACGCAGCCGGCTTATTTTATAGGTTTGCTTGTAATTATCGGGTATGTACTTCTTAAAAAGCCGTGGTATGAGGTAATGGCAGGCTTTATAAAGGCAACAGTAGGATACATGATACTCACGGTTGGCTCCGGCGGGCTTGTTACTACTTTCCGCCCCGTACTTGTAGGGCTGAAGGAGCGTTTCCAGCTTAGCGCAATGGTCATAGACCCGTATTTCGGGCAAAACGCAGTCCAGGCTGGCCTTACCGACGAAAATGCCCCGGCGTTCATAGCCGGCAAGAGTTTTTCGCAGGTCATGCTTTTACTCCTGTTTGCGTTTATTTTCAATATAATTCTTGTAGCCTTGAAAAAGTATACTAAGTGCAGGGCTATATTTACGACCGGGCACGTACAGATGCAGCAGGCCGCTACGGCGTTTTGGCTTATTATGTTCTGCTTCCCGAACCTTAACGACACGTCTATCTTCATCATAATGAGCATAGTCCTGGGCCTTTACTGGGCCGTAGGCACGAACTTGTGCGTAGGCCCGACACAGGACCTTACCGACGGGGCCGGTTTTTCGGTCGCGCATCAGCAGATGTTCGGCATAGCTATATTCAGCAAAATGGCTGAAAACATGAATAAAAAGTCTAAAAAGAAATCAAAGAGGATAGAAGATATCAACCTTCCCGGATTCTTGTCTATTTTCAATGAAAACCTCGTTGCTACGGCAATCCTGATGACATTGTTTTTCGGCGTCATACTTATGGTCCTCGGGAAAGATTTCCTTGTTTCAAAGGAATTCCTTACGGCCGACCAAAACTTTTTCTTCTATATTTTAAGCACGTGCTTTGACTTTGCCGTTTACCTTACAATACTTCAGCTTGGAGTAAGAACTTTCGTTACGGAACTTACGAACTCGTTCCAAGGTATTTCGACAAGGGTGTTGCACGGAGCCGTCCCAGGCGTAGACTGCGCTGTTACATACGGTTTCGGTTCGGCAAACGCAGTAACCATCGGTTTCCTGTTCGGCGCCGCGGGCCAGTTCATAGCTATAGCGCTGCTTATACTTTTAAAAAGCCCCGTTGTAGTTGTCGCGGGATTCGTACCGCTGTTTTTTGATAACGCAACTATAGGTGTCTTCTGCAACAACAAAGGCGGTCTTAAGGCCGCGTGTGTATTCCCGTTTATTTCGGGGCTGTGCCAGGTGTTCGGTTCGGCACTCATAGCCGGCTGGGTAGGCATGGCGGCTTACGGCGGATACTTAGGCATGTGGGACTGGGCGGTTATCTGGCCTGTTTTCACGGTATTGATGAAGTCCTTAAGCTACGCAGGCCTGGTAATAGTTGTAGCCGCGCTTGTTGCAATACCGCAGCTGCAGTACCGTAAACACAAAGACACATATTTCCTGGAGACTGAAGATTATGAAAAGTGCAAGGAAATACGCAGTAAAAAAGCATAATTGATTTAAATATTGGGAAAGAGGAAAATACTTATGGCCAGAATTTTAGTCGCATGCGCAAACGGAGCCGGTACTTCCCTTATGATGAAGATGTCTGTGCAGAAGGCAACTAAAGCATTGGAAATACCGGTTGAAGATATACACCACTGCGCGCTGTCGGAAGGGGTAAGCTGCGCAAGACAGTACGATATAGTTTTCGCATCGCAGAATTTTCTTGGTATGTATAAGGATGCAATAAAAGCAGGCGTAACCGTTATAGGCCTGCGCAATGTTTTAAGCGAAAAAGAAGTGGAGGAAAAGCTCATAGAAAGCGGAGCGGCAGAAAAATTTAAGCGCAAATAGGCGCATCTACATCTAAGCACATAAAAGAACTAAAAAAATTACAGCAGCACAGCCCTTGCTGCCTGGGAGGAACTCTCTGATGGAATATGATAAAAAAGTTATCGCCGAAATGAAAAAATGCTATGCGATTACTATGTTTCATGGCGATGACTGCGACAGTTTTCTTATTGGAACGGAAAAAGAGGGGCCGTGCATACGCTTTGCGCTTGACGGCTCGCCTATGGAAACAGTATGGGACGGCCCAGGCGGAGTAATGACGATGGTGCAGTCCCCGGGACGGGGAGACCAGTTCCTGTCAACACAGGAGTTTTATTCCCCCAACTGCGGAGGCGAGCACGCGCGCATAGTTACGTGTACAAGGCAGCACAGCGGTGAATGGAAGGTAAAAACTCTGTGCGGACTTCCTTATGTACACAGGTTCGGGGTATTAAGAGGTAAAGGCGGAAACAGCTGGCTTTTGGCGTGCACGATAAAAAGTGCGTGTGAATATAAGGAGGACTGGCGTTATCCCGGGGGTATTTTCGTAGCTCCTTTACCGCAAAACCTTGACATGTTCGACGTGGAAAACCAGCTGCCGCTGGAGGAACTTGCAGGGTGGCAGCTTAAAAACCACGGCTTTTACACCGAGCGGGACGGCGGCTATGCGCTTGTCTCGACAGACGAAGGGGTATTTAAATTTACTCCGCCGGATACAACCGGCGGAAAGTGGGATATACAATGCCTGCTGCATAAGTCGGTGAGTGACATAACGGAGTTTGATTTGGACGGTGACGGAAAAAAGGAGCTTGTAACCCTTTCACCGTTCCACGGTGAGGAAATAACGGTATTTAAATCCAACGGAGGCGGCGTATACAGGCTTGCATACCAACTGCCGCAGAAGTACCCTTTTTTGCATGCAATATGGAGCGGATGCCTTAACGGCGTTCCCTGCGCTGTTTTAGGGCACAGAAAAGGCAGCCGCGATTTGCTGCGGGTTTATTACGAGAAGCGCACAATGCAGTATGCGGCTGAGGTTATTGACCACGACTGCGGGCCGGCGAACGTACTCGCTTATACATATGAAGGGCAAGACAGAATTATCGCGGCTAACAGGGAAACGGATGAAGTGGCACTGTACACTGTGAAGAAGTAAGAGAGCTTTTTTAGTGTTAGGATGAAAAAATTAGGAGGAAATAAAATGCCCGATATAAAAGATATTACGCGTGAAAATTGGATCCTTGGCGCATTTCCCGAGTGGGGGACATGGCTCAATGAGGAAATTGACAATACGGAGGTTAAACCGGGCACGTTTGCCATGTGGTGGATTGGATGCACCGGAGTTTGGGTAAAAACGGAGAACGATACTAATTTAGCCGTTGACCTTTGGTTTGGCAACGGAAAAAGGACACAGAAAAAAAAGTACATGGACGAGTACCACCAGATGGCTAACATGACGGGCGGCCGGCTGACACAGCCAAACCTCCGCGCGGCGCCGGTTGTGTACGACCCGTTCGCTGTGACAAAAGTTGATGCGGTTTTAGCGACGCATTATCACAACGACCATATAGACCCGTTCTTTGCAGCTGCCGTCCTCAAAAACTGCAAGCCGGACGTTCCATTTATAGGGCCAAAGGAAAGTGTAAAGAAATGGCTTTCTTACGGTGTGCCTGAAGAACGCTGCAAAGTTGTTAAGCCGGGTGACGTTCTTCATATAGGCGATAGCGAAATTACAGTACTTGACTCTTTCGACCGCACATGCCTTGTGACAGCCGACGGCGATATACGGCATACGTGCCTTGATAACCTTGACGACAAGGCGGTAAATTACCTTATAAAAACGCCGGCAGGCACGGTATACCACAGCGGAGACTCCCACTACTCGGTATATTACGCCAAACACGGCAAAGATTACGATATCGACGTAGCCCTTGGCTCGTACGGCGAAAATCCCGCAGGCTGCCAGGACAAAATGACAAGTATAGATATCCTCCGCATGGCGGAAGCCCTACGCTGCAAGGTTGTGATTCCGGTTCATTATGATGTATGGACTAACTTCAAGGCGGACCCGCTGGAGATACTTCAAATGTATAATTATAAGAGGAATGTGCTCAATTACTCATTTAAACCGTTCATATGGGATGTCGGCGGAAAATTTGTGTACCCTGACGATAAAGACAGGCTTCAGTACCATTACCGCAGGGGATTTGAGGACTGCTTTACAAACGAGCCCAATGTTCCGTTCCGCTCTGTTTTGTAATAAAGTCGGAATTCGTGCCTGCACCTGTCTTTAAGCCATCAGGCACAGCATATTTTTGGCTGAAGGGAATTTTGGGATAAATATGAAAAAACTACTGGTTTCTGACACTTCTTCACATGGCATAGCCATAGGCCCTGTTTATCTGGTAAGGGAGGAAAAACCGCTCATTTCAGGCGCGGCGCCCGAAAACCGCAGCGAAATGGAAGCGGAGCTTGCAAAGTATGACGCGGCGGTTGAAAAGACGGTCAAAAGTTTAACCAGCATGGCCGCCGGCAATAAAATTTTTGCCGGCCACATATCAATCGCCAGGGACATTGCCCTGAGGGATGCGGTAAAGCAGCGTATTTACGGGCAGGGTTTAAATGCGGAGCGTGCGGCTGACGGGGCTGTGAAAGAAGTTTCTCGTATGTTCCTGAATTTAGATGATACATATATGCGTGAACGGGCGGCCGATGTCACTGACGTAGGCAAAAGGCTTGTTGCGTGTATGCAGAACCGCACGGAGAACAAGTTTGCCGGTCTTAAAGTGCCTTCGGTCATAGTAGCGGAGAGTTTGCTCCCTTCGGATACGGCGGCCCTTGACAAAAACCTTGTACTTGGTTTTATAACAGAGCAGGGCGGAGTGACGTCGCACGTGAGCATTATGGCCGGTAACCTCGGGATACCTGCTCTTGTAGGCGCAGCCGGCATTATGGATATTGTCTCCGACGGCAGTGTTATAGTAATGGATGCAGCTGCAGGCGAGATTTATGTTGACCCTGACCGCAAGTTTGCCGATGACTTTTTAAAGCGTAAGAAACGCGTGGAACTTGAGCAGCAAAAGTATGCCGATGAGGCGTGCCTGCCGACAGTAACACGGGACGGGCACGGCGTAAAAGTGTACGCAAACGTTGGCAATTTAAATGATATAGAACAGGCGGCCTCTCTTCATGCTGACGGGGTAGGCCTTTTCAGGACGGAATTTCTCTATATGGAGAGCAGCCGCTTCCCTACGGAAGAAGAGCAGTTCAACGTTTACCGTAAGGCTGTTGAAAGACTCGGCGGTGAAATGGTAATAAGGACGCTCGACATCGGCGGTGACAAAAAATTAAGCTATTATCAATTCATGCCTGAGGCAAACCCGGTCCTTGGGTTAAGGGCCATAAGGCTATGCCTGAGGCATCCGGAAGTCTTTAAAACGCAGCTCCGTGCCATACTGCGCGCCAGCCATTACGGGCGGCTTCGCATAATGCTTCCCATGATGGTGTCGCTTGAAGAGGCGGAACAGTCGCTTGGCATAATTTCAGAGGTAAAGAGGGAGCTCTCAGCCGTCAATATTCCTTATGACAGCAATATTCCCGTAGGTATGATGGTGGAAACTCCCGCAGCGGTAATTTGTGCCGGAGACTTCGCGAAAGTTATGGATTTTTTCAGCATTGGTACAAATGACATGACGCAGTATACGCTTGCGGCAGACAGATGCAATAAAGAAGTAGGCGGCTTGTACAGCCCCCTTTACCCGTCGGTTTTAAGGTCTGTAAAGCGTGTAATAGACGAGGGGCACAAGGCGGGCATAAAGGTAGGCATGTGCGGCGAATTTGCAGCAGACAAAAGAGCCGCAAAGCTGTTGCTTGGGCTTGGGCTTGATGAGTTCAGCATGTCTGCTTCGTGTACACCGGCAATAAAGTCGGCCTTACGCGGTATGGACTTTGAAGAAGCACGCGGCTTTGCCTGTAAAGTCGTCAGCATGGAACATATAAGCGACATAAAAGCAGCACTCGAAAAATCATACGGGGGTGAAGTTTAACATGCTTGAAAAATTAAAACAGGAAGTTTATGAGGCTAATATGGAACTGCCAAAGCGGGGCCTTGTGACGTACACGTGGGGAAACGCAAGCGGGATAGACAGAGAGTCAAATCTTTTTGCGATTAAGCCAAGCGGAGTTGAGTACGGCGCCCTTAAACCGGAAGATATGGTGATAGTCGGCTTGGACGGTAAAGTGGTGGAGGGAAAGTACCGCCCGTCGTCAGACACTCCGACGCACGTGGAGCTTTACCGCTCTTTTAAGCAAATAGGCGGTATAGCGCACACCCATTCGATGTGGGCGGCTTCATGGGCGCAGGCCGCGCGACCAATACCCTGCTACGGGACGACTCAGGCGGACTATTTCTACGGGGAAATCCCTTGTGCGCGGCCCCTTACGGAAAAGGAAATCCGTGACGCATATGAGAAAAATACAGGTGCGGTCATAGTGGATTACCTTAAAAAGCATATATCGGACGGCATAGACGTTTTAGCCGTTCCGGGCATACTGTGCGCGTTTCACGGGCCGTTCACATGGGGCAAAGATGCAGGCGGGGCGGTTTACAACGCGGTGGTACTTGAGGAAATTGCCAGGATGGCTGCAAGCACTGAATTAATAAATAAGTGCGCGAAGCCCGCGCCGCAGTATATGGTTGACAAACATTATAACCGTAAGCACGGGCCGGAGGCTTATTACGGCCAGAAATAGCAGCGCAGTTTTAATTAAGGGAAAGGGAGTTTGATTTTATGGTTTCACAAAAAGTAAAGGTACGCAATGTAAGCGGACTGCACTTACGCCCGGCGAGCGAACTTTCAAATATTTGCTCACAGTGCAACTGTGACGTTTCCATTATATGTCCTAAGGGCCGCATAAACCCTAAAAGCGTGCTTATGCTTATGGGAGCCGCCATTAAAGCCGGTACTGAAATCGAAGTGCAGTGCAGCGGCGGCGATGAAAAAAATTCACTCGATAAGATAGTTAATGCGATTAAAGGCGGCTTTGGTGAAAAGTTGATAAACTGATGCGTGCTTGTTCCTTTTAATATGTTAAATAACGCATTTAATTCTTATTATTTACCTTTGAGCCAACAAGTAATTACATGGGAGAATTTATGGATTCAAATTATAAGCTCGGTTTATATGAAAAAGCGATGCCGGTTTCTTTATCATGGCATGATAAACTGTCTGCTGCAAAAAACAGCGGGTTTGATTATGTGGAAATCAGCATTGACGAAACCGAAGGAAAACTTTCAAGGCTTTTATGGACAAAAGAAATATATGCGAATTTACATGATATAATTGCCGAAACAGGTGTGCCCATAGGTTCTGTGTGCCTGTCGGCGCACCGCAAGTATCCGCTTGGCAGCCCCGACGAAGCGGTACGGGAAAAAAGCCTTGAAATAATGGAACGGGCGCTTGACCTTGCGTGTGAATTGGGCGCGCGGGTAATACAGCTCGCAGGATATGACGTATACTATGAAGACAGTTCCGGCATGACACGCGGGCTTTTTGCGGAAAGCCTTCGGAAGGCTGTGGATATGGCATCTAAATACGGTGTACTGCTTGGCTTTGAAACTATGGAAACCCCGTTTATGGATACGGTCGAAAAAGCGATGAAGTACGTAAATTTAATTGACAGTCCGTATTTGGGAGTATATCCCGACATAGGCAACCTGCAGAACGCAGCCTTAATATACGGTAAGCCGGCATATGAAGATATAATTACAGGGAAGGGGCATATTGTTGCCGCCCACCTCAAGGAAACGCTTCCGGATCGTTACAGGGAAGTACCCTTTTCTACCGGCCATACCGACTACATAGGCTGCATAACGCAGCTTAAAAAACAGGATGTAAAACGGTATGTGGGTGAATTTTGGTATAAAGGCTCTGCGCTTTGGCGTGATGATATTAAAAACGCCGCTGTTTTCCTAAGGAATAAGCTCGATGCGGTATGGAACCGCGCTTAAGCCGGTAAATGGTTAAAAACATGATGTAGGCCTGTATTTTGCGGGCAAATTAAAACGGCATGTATATGCACAGTCATATACATGCCGTTTTTTAAGTCCCTGCCGCCTGCCTTTTGGAGTGCCTCTTTTCACCCGTGCTATTTAGGAGTACGCATTGTACGCGTGGCGTTGAGCACGGCAATGACGGTGACTCCGACGTCGGCGAAAACCGCCTCCCACATGGTAGCGATACCCATGGCGCCGAGCGTGAGGAAAACAGCCTTTATAACAAGGGCAAAGACAATGTTCTGCATAGCGATTTTACGTGTCCTTTTGGCAATAGCTATGGCGCTTACGAGCTTTGAAGGCTCGTCGGTCATAAGTACGACGTCGGCCGCCTCTATGGCCGCGTCGGAGCCGAGGCCCCCCATGGCGACGCCAACGTCGGCACGCGCCAAAACAGGGGCATCGTTTATGCCGTCGCCGACAAACACAAGCTTTTTGCCGGCGGGGATTTTTTTAGCGAAGTCCTCCATTTTTTCGACTTTCTGCTGCGGCAGCAGCTCGGTGTAGACAGCGCCCAGGCCGAGTTCTTTGCCGACGCTTTCACCGGTAGCCCTGCTGTCGCCTGTAAGCATTACGGTATTGTTTACGCCGGCGGCTTTTAACCCGCTGACGGCCTTTTTGCTGTCGGGCTTTATTTCATCGGCAATGACGATGTAGCCGGCAAAATTCCCATCGACTGCAAGGTAGACGATGGTACCCGCGGCAGCGCCTTTCTGCCATTTTATTTTTTCCGAATCCATAAGCTTTGCGTTGCCGGCAAGGACCGCTTTGCCGTCCACCTTTACGCGTATGCCGTGGCCCGAGACCTCCTCGTAGTCTGAGATACGCTTTACGTCTATATCCCTGCCGTAGGCTTCACGTATGGAAACCGCGATAGGATGGCTTGAAAAACCTTCGGCGTAAGCTGCGAAAGCGATGACGTCGTCTTTTGAAAAGCCGGCTGAAGTCGTTACTTCCGTAACTTTAAAGTTGCCTTTTGTGAGAGTGCCCGTCTTGTCAAAGACGACGGTGTCGACGCTGTTGAGAGCTTCCAGGTAGTTACTGCCCTTAACAAGTATGCCGTTCCTGGAGGCTCCGCCTATGCCGCCGAAAAAGCTTAGCGGAATGGAAACCACAAGCGCGCATGGGCATGAGATGACAAGGAAGATAAGGCCGCGGTTAATCCAGTCTGAAAACGTTGCCCCGGGTATGACAAGCGGAGGGATAACCGCGAGCGCAAGGGCGGCGAACACGACTACGGGCGTATATATGTGTGCAAATTTTGTAATGAAATTTTCCGTAGGGGCCTTTTGGCTGCTTGCGTTCTGCATAAGGTCAAGAATTTTTGAAACGGTTGATTCACCGAAAACTTTTGTTACTTCAACTGTCAGAAGCCCGCTTTTATTTATGGAGCCTGACAGCACCTCGCTGCCTTCTTCTACGTCGCGCGGCAGCGACTCGCCTGTAAGGGCGGAGGTGTCGAGCGAGGAACGGCCTTCAACGACTTTGCCGTCAAGAGGGATTTTTTCACCGGGTTTTACTACTATAAAGTCGCCGATGGCTACTTCTTCGGGAGTTACGCGGCGTATCCCTCCGTCTGTTTTAAGGTTTGCGTAATCCGGACGTATATCCATGAGCGCCGATATGGATTTGCGCGAACGGTTGACGGCAATGTCCTGCAGCAGCTCGCCAATCTGGTAAAAAAGCATGACGGCGACGCCTTCGGGATATTCACCGAGCGCAAATGCGCCCACGGTAGCTACGCCCATAAGGAAATTTTCGTCAAAAACCTGCCCTTTTGTAATGTTGCGCACAGCCGTGTACAGCACTTCCCAGCCTGAAAGAAGGTAAGCGATGAAAAATACGGCGAACTCGGCCTGCGGCGGTAAATTGAAAATAATGCCTGCCACAAACAGGACTGCGCCGGCTATAAGGCCGATACGCGAAAATTTTTCTTTTAAATCGGAGCCTTCCGGCTCGGAATTTTTGCTTTTTGTATAAGAAATCTTTACGTCAGGTTCAAGGCTGTGCACAGTATCGGACGCCTTGCGCAGAACTTCCGGCAGGCTGCCTTTATCAGCTGTTTCAATAGTCAGCCTTTCCGTCGCGAAGTCGACGGCAGCCGTTTCGACCCCGTCAAGCTTTTTTACAGCTCTTTCGATTTTGGCGGCACATTCGGCGCAGTCAAGGCCGTTGAGGTACATAACCTTTTTACCGGGCACTTTTTCATTTAATACAATGTCGGAATCATACTTTTTTGCGATACCTTCGATGCTGCCGGCAAGCGCGTCTGCCATCTCTTCCTTTTCGGTTTCAAGCGTGAGTGTCTTAGAAGGAAAATCAACGCTCGCGGCGGTTACGCCGTCAAGGCCGTTTACCTCATGCTCAATGATCTTTGCGCAGTTCCTGCAGCACAGGCTGTTAAAACGGTACGTTTTCTTTAAGGCTGCTTCCACTTTTGATTACCCCCCATATTATTTTTTACAAGTGGCTGTACAATAATGTATGGTGAACGATTGCTCAATAATTCAACCGTTTAACAAAAAAATTATTTTTCCTGGACGTGCGACAGTCCCTGGTCAAAGATGGTCTTTACGTGGTCGTCGTCGAGTGAGTAGTAGACAACCTTGCCGTCCCTGCGGTTTTTAACAAGCTTTGACTGTTTAAGCACCCTGAGCTGATGTGAAATAGCCGACTTGGTCATGCCTAAAAGGGCGGCTATGTCGCAGACGCACATCTCCGACTTAAAAAGGGCGCAGAGGATCTTAACCCTTGTCGTATCCCCGAAAACCTTAAAAAAATCCGCAAGGTCCATCAAATCCTCCTCGTCAGGCATATGCCTTCTGACTTCACTGACGACGTCTTCATGTATGATGGTGCAGTCGCACCTGTCAATATCTGGTATATCCTGATGCATAAGTGATGCCGCCTTTCGGACAGGATTAACGGTTGACTATCCGTTCAACTATATTATAGCTTTTCTTATGTAAAAGTCAATATTTTTTTGCAATAATATGTGCGGAGCCGGGCATTTGAATTTTCCTTTACAGCCATAAGGAGTTCCGCTATTACGGCGCGGCGCGGCCTAAACCGTTTGAAATATGGCGAATGGGCGGCGCGCAAAAAAAAAATTCCGAGGCATAATGCCAGTATGCGTAAAGTGCGTAGTGATGCGGTAAAACTTCACTTTAAGTTAACTTTTCCAGCTAAGTGACGATATAAACCTGTAGGAATATTTACCTAACATACATTATTATATTTATCTTAGAAACGGAAGAGGGAGAAATATTTGAAGAACAAACACTCGATCAAAGAAACACTGCTCAGGGGAATGATAGGCCTGACAGTAACGGTTTGCCTGCTAAGCGGCATTGCAAACGCGGTTGTCCTTTACAGGGACTCCGCAGACAACATGGACACACGCCTGCAGGAAAACATGACGGCTTATAACCATTCGGTACAGAATGCCATTAGTAACTACAAAACGAAAGTTGAAGCCATCGCGGCGGATTCGGACATTACGGACCCTGCAAAAACGCAGGAGGAACGCAACGCGGAGATGAGCCAGCTGGCGGAAAAATATGGTTTCGCCGCAGTAGCCGTGGCGGACGCTAACGGCAAGACGTCGGACAATGCCGACGTTTCCAAGAGGGACTATTTCACCCAGTCCATGGCGGGAAAAACATACGTTTCTTCTCCGCTTGTAAAGTCCACTACGCACCAGACAGTCCTTGTTGTTTCGGCAAAAATAACAAGCGGTAATTACGACGGAATAGTAATGGCTACGCTCCTGAGCGACACGTTCAGCAAGATGATACGCGATGTTTCCATAGGCAAGTCGGGCTACGGTTTTATTACGGACAAAAAAGGTACCATAGTCGCACATAAAAACCAGCAAACCGTTACAAATGCGACTAATTATATAAACATGGCGCAGAAAGACAGCGCATACTCCGGCATGGCATCCGTTATAAAAAACATGAAAGCCGGCCAGACAGGCCTGCAGACCGTAAAATTTAACGGGAATAAATTAGCCGTGAGTTACTCCAAAATTTCAAATACAGACGGATGGGCAATAGGCGTTACGGCCAAAACATCTGAAATGCTTGGGAATTTCTACCGTGCGATAGGTATTACCGCGGCTATAACGGTTTTGTTTATAGTACTTTCAATATTACTTGCCGTGCGCATAGCAAAACCTATTGCCGACCCGATAACAGCGCTTGTCGGCAGGATAGAAAAACTTGCCGACGGCGACATACACTCCGAAGTCCCGCAGATTAATTCCAACAACGAGATAGGGGCACTTTCGCGGTCATTCACTAAAACAGTCGGCACGTTAAAAGGGTATGTAGGCGAGATATCGGACGTGCTGTCGAGCCTTAAAAACGGTGACTGCACAGTGGAAACGCGCCAGGACTACAGGGGCGATTTCGTGGCGATACGCAATTCGCTTGAGGGTATTATAGGAAACCTTAACGGTATGTTCAAAAAAGTACGCAGTTCTGCCGACCAGGTTGCCGCCGGAGCCGAGCAGGTTTCCAATGCGGCGCAGTCGCTTTCGCAGGGGGCGACGGAGCAGGCCAGCTCCATCGAAGAGCTTTCGGCTTCAATAACCGAGATAAACGATAAAACAGGGAAAAACGCTGAAGGCGCAACCCACGCCAATACGCTCTCGGCTGAAGCTTCACGCAGAATGGAGGAAGGCAGGCAGCAGATGCGGCAGATGGTTTCGGCTATGGCGGCCATAAGCGACTCTTCCATGCAGATACAAAAAATTATAAAAACAATACAGGATATAGCGTTCCAAACGAATATTTTGTCGCTGAACGCCTCAGTTGAAGCTGCGCGTGCCGGAGAAGCCGGCAAGGGTTTTGCCGTTGTCGCGGATGAGGTGAAAAACCTTGCCGGAAAGAGCGCCGCGGCGGCAAGAAACACTTCGGAGCTTATAGAAAATTCGCTCTCCGCCGTAAGGAACGGCGGCGAAATTGCCAATGCAACGGAAAAATCGTTTAATGCCATACTCGAGACATCTGAAAAGACCGGCCAGCTCATAGGGGACATAGCCACAAGCTCTAACGAGCAGGCCGCCTCCATAAGCGAAGTAATGCAGGGAGTAGAGCAGATTTCGTCTGTTGTACAGACAAACTCGGCTACGAGTGAAGAAAGCGCCGCCGCCAGCGAGGAACTGAGCAGCCAGGCGAAGGTAATGAAGGACACGCTCGCGTTTTTAAAGCTTAAATAAATTAGTTAAGGCGTATATTATCAACCTGTGCCAGCATGTTGCATAGCGGCTTAACAAAATAAAGTTAAATATTTTTTAAGGGCAGGCTCCTTTGGAAACCTGCCCCAAGATTGCCGAAGAACCCATCCGACGCGTTAAACGTCGGATGGGTTCTTCGGCAATATGGCCCGCGCAAATAAATACGGGAGTTCATTATAATGATGGTTTGTTTGCCGTCAGCAAATCCGCGGCAGGCCTTCCCCGCGCAGCGGTGAAACAGTGCGAATAGAACCGACCGAGGTCTTAATGGCAACGCCCTTTCCCGCTTTGACTTCGCCGATTACCGCCGCGTTTTTACCGTAAGGAGCGGACTTTACTATTTGCAGCGCCCGCGCGGCGTCAGGCTCGGGAACGGCAATGAGCAATTTACCTTCATTGCCCATGGTAAGCGGGTCAAGGCCTAAAATGCCGCATAAAGCCCGGACTCCTTCGGAAACCGGAATGGCCTCCTCATCGAGTTCAGCGGAGCATCCGGACGCTTCGGCAAGCTCGCACAGGACAGTCGCTAAGCCTCCGCGCGTAACGTCCCTTATGGTATGGACGTCAATATGCCCGCTGAAAAGCTTTTCAACCATACCTGTAAGGGGGGCGCAGTCACTTTTAAGGCTGCTCGACAAATTCATCCGCGCGGAGAGAATTGTCCCATGGTGGTCGCCGAGTGTACCCGAAAGGATTAGCCGGTCGCCGGGCTTAAGGTTGGCGGAGGAGACATCCCTGCCGGCAGGCCGGACGCCGCATCCGGTCGTGTTGATGAACATTCCGCCGTTTCCTTCGACGACTTTGGTATCGCCCGCTACAATCTGTACTCCCGCTTCGTCCGCCGTATGTGCCATTGATGCTACTATACGCTCGAGAAGATCGGCTTCAAGGCCTTCTTCGAGGACAAACGCGGCCGTCAGATAGCGCGGCTGTGCGCCCATACAGCTGAGGTCGTTTACGGTGCCGCAGACGGACAGGCGCCCTATATCGCCGCCGGCAAATTCAAGGGGCTGTACAACAAAGCTGTCGGTTGTAAGTACAATGTCTCCCTCAGGCCTCGGCAGGACCGCTCCGTCTTCCATGCGGTCGAGTACCGGGCTGTGAAAATGGCGGGCAAAAATATTTTTGATAAGCCGTGAAGTATCAACTCCGCCTGCCCCATGCCGAAGCTCGATTTTCATTTTGAAATTTCCCCTTCCACACAGTAAATGCGGCATGCCCCTTCGGAAGAAACCATGCACGCGCCGATAGGATGGTCGGGGGTGCATTTCTGATTAAAGAACGGGCACTGCCGCGGGTTGATGTCTCCGGTTAAAACGTCGCCGCATCTGCATCCGTCCGGCAGATGGTCGTCGTCAAGGCCGTAGCTTCCTGCATCCAGCTGAGCGTACTTGCCGCGCAGGTAAAGGCCGGAACGCCGCAGGACGCCAAGCCCGCGCCAGCAGGCGTTTCCGGGCTGGAAAACGCGTGCAATCGCGGCCTGTGCCTTTTGGTTTCCTTCAGGACGTACGTAAGACGGATATTCGTTCCACAGGCCGCCGCGGCCGCATGAGGACTCGTGCACAAGCCTTGCAAGCGCCGCGAGCAGAAGCTCTGCCGTAAAACCGCCGACTACCATGGGCCTGCCCCATTTTTCCGCCAGCGGACGGAACGCCTCGCTGCCGATAATGACAGCAACGTGGCCGGGGCATAAAAACCCGTCGATTTTTCCTGTAGCGCAAAGCGTATCCATGGCAAGAGGCATCGTTTTCAACGCTGTGAGCAGTTTTACGTTACGCAGTTTACGCGTAAGCACTGCATCAACGACTGCACAATGGTCAAGAGGCCGTGAGTTCAAGTCTCGCCACTCGGACC
>ENA-UOOM01001455-UOOM01001455.1-fermentation-metagenome-genome-assembly--contig:-NODE-1455-length-22675-cov-8.697745_pt1 | contig 22675 bp, 22 predicted proteins | sample MGYA00245781_ERZ724031 | MGnify/ENA primary metagenome ERZ724031 (study PRJEB28704, sample SAMN03018317) | fermentation metagenome | biome: anthropogenic terrestrial biome; feature: soil; material... | reverse complement strand
CGCTTCGGCGCACTTCTCCTCGTCGGCCTTGGGCTGGCGCCTGACCCTCGACACCGAGTCTCCGTCCAGTTCGAAGATCGCGGGGCATTGCTCTTCGCATCTTCCGCATCCGATGCATTCCGATTCGTCTACCGATACTATCATTTTTACACCGGATGGAAATCGTCGTCTTGATAATTGGATTTTGCGGATTTAACTGAATATTCATAAAACGGACTGGACTGACTGTTTCGATAACAAACATCAAGCCGTCAAATATTCGTAAATGTCCCGCTTCACGGGGTGCTCCAAATCCAGCTTGAATTTGACAACGCTATATTCCTTGCCGTTCTCGTCCACGTCCTTGTCGTCGGATGCGTCTTTGACATGCACCTTGCCCAGGTAGTAAAAATCGGCATTGTCGTCCGAGTCGCTCCTCTTTACAAATAGATAATTTGACATTCCGGATTCATCCCCTCCCATGATTTTCTTTATTTCGGGGCTGTCGAGGGTCCGTGAATGTTTCGACATCCATTGCATTGTGCCAGAGTCGATAAATCTATCCTTGTATTCCACGATGGAACTGATGTTTTCATCCTTGTTGTATGTGATGAAAATAGGCATTGTGTTGTTCTTGATCTTGTATCCTCCGATGTTCAGAGGAATCTCATAACTGTCCCAGTTCAAGAGACGAACAACGTCCATCCTGGTGTATCTCCCGTAAAGTTTGAAGGCCCCGTCCGTCTGTTTATTGTATTCTGTAGAAAATATCATCAAACCGCATTCGACGGCATCTTCCGCATATGATCTGAATTCATGGTTTTTGAGACAGCGATCCAAGTAATCCGACCTGATCAGGACCTCCCCGCTCATCTCTATGAATTTTTTGCTTCCTTTTTTGTAAGAAGAGTCCAACACAGAAATAGCTGAATCGAGAGATGCCATATCCGAACTGTCGATCGAGAACTCCTCTTCAAGAATTTGAATGATCTTCCTCTTGCTTACGGAATTCGATCTGATCATCTCTCTCAAAATGATCAATTCCTGTGCCCTGAGTCCGGTTATGAAATCCGAGCTGATGGTTTTTATCGCTTCGGCTTCCTCTTTCCTCAGCCTTTCCATATTTAGATCTTTGATTGAAGACTGCAGATCGTTCAAGCTTCCGAAAGCAGTGATAACGGCTCTCGGATCCAATTCTTTGTCTTTGTAAAGTTCTGAAAGGGAAACACGCCGTCCTTTCATGTCGATTATCTTTTGATAACCGTTTCTGACGTATGATCTGGCACTTATCTTTGATTCCGAGATGGCGGTAAATACTCTTTCCTTAGCTATTTCATCGAAGTTGATTGTAGACGGGCCGGGAACGGAGGCGTTACCGGTATGCATGAATCTCCTCAGATTATCTTTCACACAGCTTTTATCGCCGGATAACGCAACGGCGATGAGAAAATTGCTTTTGTAATTGCCGATGAAATCGAGAACCACTAGATACTTCTTCAAATCGTCTCTTTTCCTGAGCCCTCTTCCCAGCTGCTGAACAAATACGATGGCAGACTCGGTAGGCCTGAGCATTATCACCTGATTGACGCTGGGTATGTCGATACCTTCGTTGAAGATATCATACGTAAGAATGTAATCCAAACCTCCGTCGTAATCGCCCTCCAAACGATCTATCGCAGACTCCCTCTCTTCATCTGACGATTTGCCGGATAGAGCCACGGTTCTGAATCCGCGTTTGTTAAGCATATCCGAAAGAGAATAACATTCTTTGATCGAACTGCAGAAGATAAGACCGCGTAACCTTGAACCGGAATAGCCATAGTATTCTGCTTCTTCCACGATGTGATTGACTCTCTCATCAGACGTTAAGAGGTTAAAATCCGTATCTTCTTCGAGAAGCTTCCCGTCGACCGTTATATCTGTTATCCCAAAATAATGGAAGGGACAAACCATTCCGAATTCCATGGCATCTTTCAGACGGATCTCGCAGGCGATATTGTAATCGAAAATGCTGAAGATCTCTTTGGCATCTGTCCTTTCCGGGGTTGCCGTCATTCCCAGCATGAACTTCGGTTTGAAATGATTGATTATTGTTTGATACTGTTTGGCGGAAGAATGGTGCGCTTCATCGCAAACGATATAGTCAAAATGATGCGGATCAAATTTCGAAAGATTGTTTTCGAGCGCCATGGATTGAGTTGTTGCAAACAGATAATCAGCTTCGAAATCCTTCCTGTTTCCGGTCAATTTACCTGCTTTTATGTCCGTTCCAAGTACTCTTTCGAATGAATGCATGGCATCGCTCAGAATTTTGTCTCTGTGTACCAGAAACAATACCCTTTTTGGACCGAAATCCCTGACGTCGAAGGCTGAAAGGTACGTCTTGCCTGTACCCGTTGCGGAAACGATCAGGGCCCTGTCCTTTCCGGCGCTGCGAAAATCCCGAAGATTTTTTAATGCACTGTTTTGCATCGGATTTGGGACCGGAATCTTTTTTGATGATATTTCTGCTCTTTCGATTTCTTGATATTGACGTGATTTTTCATATCTCGGAACGTAATCGGCAATCCATTCTTCCGTTAAATTTTCGGCATTCGCCCACATTTTTTCGAATTCATTTTTGATTTCACCGATTATGGGGGCGTCTTTTGATGTTAATTTGAGATTCCATTCTTTATTCTGGCACAATGCGTCTGCCGTCAGATTTGAGCTGCCTATCAATGCTGAAGTTTCGCCGTTTCTTTCAAAAATATATGCCTTGGTGTGAAAACTTTCCTGGGTATAGATTCGTACATCTATCCCTTCAAACTCCAGAAGTTTTCTCAGGGCTTTCGGATCGTTGAAATTCAGATAATCGGTTGTAAGGATACGACTCCTTTTCCTCCCTTTTATGAACGGACGCAATTCCTTGAGCAGTGCCGTGACTCCGCTCATCGAAACGAATGCGACCGAGAAATCGAAATTATCGCATCTTTCGATATTTTCCGATAAGGTTGTTATTACCTTCGTTTCGTTGAAAGGATCATTGTAAACGAAATCCAGATTGCCGGCGTAATTCGATTCCTGATTCTTTCGGATTGATGATCCGTTCAGAGATTCGCCCGGCATTAGGAACAAAGCTGCAGCAATTTATTTCAACATGCCGGCATTCAATCGATAGCCGAAATTTTTTCAAAGGATATTATTTCACATTTTTCATAATAATAAAAAATCAGATCAAAAAACCATACTGAAGGTAGAATTTTTTCACCTTGATTGTTAATATTCTTGATTTGTATTTGAACATCGATAACCGCAACTATAACAAATTCTAACGGTAACGATTATCTTGACACCCATCGTTTAACCCGTATGGCAGAAAAATGGGATTGGCGCGATGAACACGTGCCGCGCATCGACGGCAAGAAGGCCATCGTCACAGGGGCCGCATCCGGATTGGGGGCGTACATCGCCGAAGCCCTCTGCGCCAAAGGGGCGTCGGTCGTCCTTGCGGACAGGAACCTGGAAGGCGCTGAAAAGGTAGCGGGAAAAATCATCTCCTCTGTGCCCGATGCCCTTGCATCGGTACGCTTTCTCGACCTTGCCGATCCAACGTCCGTCGAAGAATTCTCCTCCTGGTACATTTCAGAATACGGTGCCTTGGACGTGCTCGTTAACAATGCCGGCATCATGACGCCGCCTTACGGCAAGACCGTCAAAGGGTTCGAATCCCAGTGGGGCATCAACCATCTGGGACATTTCATCCTCACGTACCATCTCCTGCCCGTCCTTGCCTCTACGCCGGGCTCCCGTATGGTCACACAAACGTCCATCGTGCACCGTGGCGGAAGGATAGACTTCGAAGACATAAACTCCGAGAGGTCCTACAGCCCCTGGAGGGCGTACAAGCAGAGCAAGCTTGGCACCCTGCTCTTCTCCCGCGAGCTGGACAGGCGCCTGAGGTCTCTGGAGATGGACGCCCCGGTCAGCGTCGCAAGCCACCCCGGACTTGTAAATACGGATCTCTACAGGAACAGGGAGAGGATGAGAAGATGGCTGAGGCCGTTCATGCACGGACTGGAAGCGGGTGCCATGCCCGCGCTGCGTGCGGCCCTGGACCCGGAGGTTAGGGGAGGGCAGCTCTACGGAACGGACGGTTGGATGGAGTTCAAGGGCCGTGCGGTTCCGGTAAGTCCGCACGGGAAAGGAAAGAACAACGTACTGGCCTCCCGGGTCTGGGAGCTTTCGGAGCATATGACGGAACTGGACCTCTCGGCCCGTCTGCGCGAATGCGCGTCGGGCAAGCGGTGAAGCATATAATCATTATGAGGGACCGTGGTGCGGGTCCATGGACCAGATAACCATCATCGGGCTCGTGGCAGGCCTGATAACCACCTTGGGATACGTACCACAGTTGATCAAAGGGCACCGCAGCGGCCGCATGGTGGACGTCTCCCTTTTCATGCCCGCGCTCCTCACGGTGGGCATGGGCCTCTGGTTCGCCTACGGCGTATTCCTACGGGACCTTCCGATAATCCTCTGGAACGGCGTCTCCGTTGCCCTCAACGTCGCATTGATGGCGATGATGTTCCGTTACGGCAGGAAGATAAAGAAGGAGAGGGAGGTCACCCGCTGAGCCCGGAGAACGGACAGACGGCGATGCACCTTCCGCACGCCCTCTCCGGCCTGCTGCCGTCGCCTATCAGCTTCGCCTCGAACTCGCCGCACTTCTTCCAGTCCATCACTTCGTCCCGGCTCCCGGGGTGGTGGACGAATTCCGTTTCTTTCAGGATCTTGAGGGCGCAACGGTCGATGCATTCGGTGCATTCTCCGCATTTGCTTTGAACGAGCTCCGCCTTACGTGCGACTGGCATGTCCGTGAGGACCGCGCCCATGCGCTGCCTCGGGCCGTGCTCGTCCGTCATGAATAGTCCGTTCTTGCCTATCCATCCCATTCCGGACCCGGCGGCGATTGCCTTTTGGGATATGGGTCCGAGGAGGTTCTCGGGATCGATCCTCTGGGAGGGGTCTATGAACCTGGCCTTGTATCCCTCTGCCGTAAGTATCTGCACCACTTTCTCCCCGGCCTCTTTGAGCTTCTTGTTGCACATCTTGTAAGCGGAGCGGATCTCCTCGCTGGGCTTCTCCAACGACGCACGTACGGCGTCCTTGGGTATCTCAACGGCGAACGTAACCGCATAAGGGAACTCGAAGACGGTGCCGTCCCCGGCGGGCATGTCTTTGAGGTCCGACATATCGGAGAATCCCACAATGAACGAGCCTGATTCCAGCGCCGCGGCCTCGATCTTCTGATAGAGCGTTTCCAATGTACCGGTTTGCGTCATGCGCCGGAATCTATGTGCCCGAAAATAAAGGTTGTCATTTCAACGTGGGGGCCGGACGTCATTTGTTCACATTTCTACCGAAGTGTCGTTTCGAAGATAAGGCCGACCGTCCCCGTCCTAATTGTCTTCTATTAAACATGTCGCAGTGATAACAACAGAGCCAGAACATGATCCAGTCGGATGTTCCGTCCTACTTGGAAAACATGAAACTCGGATAAGGATATATAGAAATTAACGCCGTGCATCATTGATACACATGACTGATGCTGTTTCAGATGATGTTAAGTTCGAGAAGCTGAGGCGGTTCAATCTGATAATGGGATTTTTCCATTTCATCCAGGCCGCCATCATGCTAGCGATAGCAAACTACGATGTTCAGATGAGTTTCACCACTTCTTACATCGACGCAACCGGCGGATATCCTCCCACCGGTCCCGGGGCGGCCCAACTGTTCTTCAGCGTGCCGCTGGGCCCGATGGTGACCATATTCCTGCTGATGTCGGCCATAGCTCACATCTCGGTGGCAACTTTCGGGTTCAAGTGGTATGTCGAGAACCTTAAGATGAACATGAACAAGGCCCGCTGGTTCGAGTATGCGGTATCGTCCTCGTTCATGCTTGTCGTGATCGCATGGTTGTGCGGAATGTTCGACTTCGTGTCCATCATGCTGCTGTTCTCCCTGAACGCGTGCATGAACCTGTTCGGTTACACCATGGAGGCCCACAACCAGAACACCAAGAAGACGGACTGGACGCCCTTCATATTCGGATGCTTCGCCGGGCTCATACCCTGGGTCGCTCTGATAATGTACTTCACCGGCGTCACCGGAGGCTCCCCTCCCGGGTTCGTCTACGGTATCATGATATCCATCGCTTTCTTCTTCAACATATTCGCGGTCAACATGGTGCTGCAGTACAAGAAGGTCGGAAAGTGGAAGGACTATCTGTACGGCGAGAGGGTCTACATCATACTGAGCCTGGTGGCCAAGACCGCCCTGGCATGGCAGGTGTTCGCCGGGACCATGGTCGGCTGATCGCCGCCTAAACCCCTTCAATAACTTTTTCTGCTGCGCGTCGGGCGTCTGCGGTCTTCGCGGACGGCCGACCGCAGATCTTGATTTTGCATATATGAAACGCCGTCGAACGTGGCACCTCACTTATGATCGATGACCCGAAGACATTTTCATAAGCCCGGCCCCGGCGGTTCCGTGAGGCATCTCCCGGACATCGGGGATCTTTAAGATGGGCGCCATATCAGAAGTCCCAGACGGTTCATCTGCTCGGTACGGACCACGCCTTCCTCCGCATGCGAACCGACCACGTCTTCGATCACCTTTGAGATATCGCGTTCGTCCCTGTAGAGAAGGAATTTCCGCTTGTAGAATTCTGCGAGCCTGCCGGGTTCGCTCTCGATGCGGGTCTCGATCTCAAATTTTTTTAAGATGGGTTCCCTGCCTATGGATTTCAGAAAACGTAAAGGAAAACCCGTGTCGTAACCCTCATATGTGTATTCCCTGCCAAGCTCTCTCCAGATCTCGAAATATATGGAATCCCTGTCTTTGGACATCGAAGAAATGTATATGCATGTGTCGCTTGAGCACATCTCCATTTTAAGGATCGAGACCGAAGAATTGACCGGGGGGCAGAGCGAAGAGAAGGCTATGTCGTACTTCCTTTTCGGAACGTAAACATCCCAGTCCGCGCATTCGGTTCGGATGTTGGTTATCTCTTCGGTCCGGCATATGCCGTCGAGACGCTCCAGCATGCGTGGGGACTTGTCGATCGCAAGTATGCCTTTCACCGACGGCGATAACCTTAGTGAATACGTCCCGGGTCCGCATCCGATGTCCAGCAGGTCTTTGTTCCTGCTCACGTATCCTTCTGAGACGAGGAATTCCGTTATCGTGTCGTGCATCTCCGAAAGCGTCCCGTCCCCGTACGTATCGGCGGAATCATCCCATATTTTATCGATGTCTTTCTCGGAAAGCCCCTCGGCGAAGAAGGGATGTCTGAGCCTGGCATGTTCCCACTCTCTTATCACCGGAATGGGATCAGACCGCATTTTCGCTCTTCCTCCTGAGTAGCAGAAATAAAAGCAGCGGGCCGCCGACCATGGCGGTAATGGCGCCTACCGGAAGCATTATCGGTTCTGCCAAGACCTTCGCGCCCAGGTCCGCCAGGAGCAGGATCGCGGAACCGCACAGCGCGGATGCGGGTATGAGGTATCTCATGTCCCCGCCAACGAAGATCCGCGAGATATGCGGCGCCAGCAGACATATGAAGCCTATGGAGCCTGTGAAACATACCACCATCGCTGTGGAAAGACATGCGACGAGCAGAGTGACCGTTCTGACGGCCTCGGTGTTGACGCCTAGGCTTCGTGCGGTATCGTCGCCGAGCCTCATCGCGTTGATGTTCTTCGACAGGTATGCCGAGGCGGCCAGGCACAATATCAGAGTTACAAGGACGAACGGGATGTGCCAGATGAAGATATTGTTGAGGTCTCCCACCATCCAGAACACTACCGCCTTCACGGCGTTCGGATCCCCGAAAAACTGCAGGAGCGTGTTGGCCGCGCTGAATATGTATGAGATGGCGACACCGCAGAGTACCATGGTGGCCGGCGCCAGGCTTCTCATCCGTCCCGCCGTAAGGATGATCGCTATCGGTATGAGTGCAAAGAAGAAGGAGTTCGCTATAACGCCTGCTATGTTCGAGGCCAGGGACATCCCCATCAGTATCGCTATCGCCGCCCCGAAGCCCGCGCCCGACGACACGCCCAACGTATAGGGTGTCGCCAAAGGGTTCCTCAGTATGGACTGTGTGAGACATCCTCCTATTGCCAGAACCGCACCGCCGATCAGGGCCATAAGTATCCGGGGGAGCCTGATGTCGATGATGATCATCCTCATCCTGTCGCTGATGTCGAACGTTCCCGGCAGCAGGGAGTTTACAAGGGTCCTGTAGACATCCGATACAGAAATCTCAGCTGTGCCGACGGTGACCGAGTAGCAAAAGATGGAGATTACGGCGATGAGCAGGAATGATATGAACAGCAGCCTTTTTACAATAATGGTTCTGATCTTCTCTTCTTCGCAGCTGTTTTCATCGATATGCAAGATATGCCCGCCCTTGAAATGAAAAAATGAAAAGGTTTGTCCTGTCACATCGCGGGACCGGCCATCACACCGCAGGGCTGATGAACACACCGTCCGTGCTGACGTCGTAATCGCTGACCCCCAGCCACTCCGACACGTACTCGTTGTGTATCGCCACGGGGTCAAAATCTGCAAACTCGTCCGGATAGATCGCCTTAGCGATGTACGCCGCGTGGAGTATCCCGCCAGTGGCCCCGTTCCTGAAGTCTCCGGCCATGATGTAGATGTTGCCGTCTTCCACGAAGTCCGTCAAGGGCCTTCCTGCCGCCAAGGCATGTGCGGCGTCCATCCCCGTGCCGTCGCCCGTGCCGTAACCGTGGTCGGGCGTGGATGTTACCACTGTGCCGCCGTACGTGTATTTCACGCAATGGCAGAATATGAAATCTATATCGGCGGTCACTATCGGCTCGGAGCCTACCTTTGTACCGTAAAGCGTCCTGTCGGGCCCCCCGTTGTACTGTTCCTCCGTCAGTATGTCCTTTGCAACCGGATAACCGCCCGCAAGAAGAAGGGCCTGTACCTGAGGGTCGATCTTGGTGTAGATGCTCCAATCAGTTATGCTATCGTCGGAGAAGTAGGAATTGGAATAGTTGGTCATGAGCACCTTGACCTTGTCCTCCTCCTCGATACCGCCGGATATCGATGCGATCTCATCTCTGATGTCGAGAAGCCATTCCACATAGGCTTCTGCCCTTTCTACCCTGTCGAATATGTATCCAGCCTTCAGTATGCCCTGGATATACTCCGACTTTTCAGGCTCGAGGACGTCGGGTCTGTACATCCCGAGGTAGATGACGTCCACATCCTGGAGCATCTCCTGTTTGGCCTCCGTGCCGGCATATGAGAACGTGAGAAGTATGTCCAGGTCCAGCCCGGCCACGAACTCGTAGTTGGGGGCGTTCATGTTGACAAGATTTGTTATGCTGTCCCCCCTCTCCTCCCCGAAATAGAAGTCCCTCGTCTGATACGGCGCATTGTCCACTGCCGCGACCTTGTCCTGAAGCTGGAGTATGCACATCAGCTCCGTGTTGCTGTAATATTCGGCACCTATCCTGCTGATGTCGAGACCGATTTTTTTGACATTGCCGTCCCCGTCCACCAGCCAAAGATATTCGGCGGTCCTGTCGATGACCGCTTGTACCTGCTCTACGTCGCTTGCATCGACGACGCCGTCCTGATTCGCGTCGGCATATGTTGTCCGGTCGATGCTTCCGGAGATTATGCTGTCGAGGAAGGTTACGTCGTCGCCGTCGAGCTTCCAATCTCCGTTCGCGTTGCCGAAGATCTGAAGTTCGGCGTCTACCGAATATCCCTCTGGTGCGCTTTTCGTCAGCAGGAAAACACCGGCTCCCGCGCCGGCAATCGCCAGTGCGGCAACCAACACTACGGCCGCGGTTTTAGTGTTCATTGCGGCCGGCATACGTATTTTTAATATTTAACACTAATTATAATTTCAGTAACACTAAACACATCAATAATAAATATTAATATGTAATTCGTATCAACCCAAGTGAACTTACAGGCAGAGGATATTGAATTTTCATACGGGAGGTCCCAGATTCTGAAGGGTATCGGATTCGAGCTCAGACCGGGCGAGGTGCTCGGGATAATCGGGCCGAACGGTTCGGGGAAGACCACGCTGATAAAATGCATCAACAGGATACTGGAACCTTCCCAGGGCAAGGTCACCATAGATTCCCGGGATGTCCTTTCGATGAAGGTGCGCGACGTCGCCCGCATCATGGGCTACGTGCCGCAGGCATCCCTTGACGACCTTGCATCGCCGACGGTATTTGAGGTCGTCATGATGGGCAGGATGCCTCATTCGTCATGGCAGTCCAACAAGAACGACCAGGAATTGACGTGGAAGGCCCTGGAGGATGTGGATATGAAAAGATTCGCCTCTGTCCCGTTCCGCCAGCTCAGCAGCGGTCAGATGCAGAGGGTGCTCATCGCAAGGGCCCTGGCCCAGGAGGCGAGGATCCTGCTGCTGGACGAGCCCACCAGCAACCTGGACATCAAATTTCAGAGAGAGATCATGGATGTCATCATCGGGCTGGTGAAAACCAGGAACGTCAGCGCATGCATGATACTCCATGATATGGACGCCGCCATGAAATACTGCGATAAGGCGGTCATAGTGGACGAGGGGGCCGTTACGGCCGCGGGCGATACCGAAGAAGTGCTGACCGCCGAAAATATCATGAAAACGTTCGGGGTGAAGGTCACCATCGACCGCAACTACGGGCGTCCCCACATAATCGTTCTGTAATTTTCAGAAATAATTCCTGCTGTAGTCCTTGAAGCAGTCAAGGCATACCTGTTCTCCGTCCTGCCAGCGGACCTTGTCTTCTCTGGCCAGCTCGCCGCAGGATTCGCACCTCACGCTGTAGAATATCTTGGCCGTCTCCGGGATGTCGAACGCCGGGGTTTTCACTTTCACTACCTCCTCTTCCGGCGCGGTGAGGATGTGGTTCATTAAATCTTCCCTGCACATTTCGCCGAAGTCCCCGTCGATCAGTACCCTGACCTTCTTCCCCGACCTCCTGTCGAAAAAGGAATAGGCCTGCTTGCCGGTTATTCTGAACAGCAGGTTCCCCTTTCCGGCGGTGCACGAATAGATCACCTGCACTGCATCTATGCCGCACGCGTCGTTTTCGACGACACATACGATCTCTTCGTCTCGGACCTTTTCCAAGGGGACCCCGAGCGTCTCTGCGGCCACCTCGGACGCTCTGAATCCCATGGCCAATCCGGGACACGCGTGTCCGTGGAATCTTACGCATTCGTTCCAGAGCTCTTCGTTCATAATCGGAGACCCTCGTGAGACTATTCAATTATTTGTCTTACGCACGCTTAATTTTATGATCGTTGTTCGAAAACGGATGTGGGGCCGCCTCCTGCCGCCCTTCCGACAGATATAAATTGCATCGACAGTTATTGACATATGTCAGAAACTATCGCGTATCTTGCGTTAAGCGGCCCTACGACGGTGGTTCAGTACCTCAGATGGTGATATCGAATGCCGCGTCCGAAGAAATGGAGGAACGTATGCTGCCTTCCCGAAAGCAGGGAATACGGTCCGCTCGACAAGGTCCAGTGTACCGCCGAAGCCGTCAGGATGACGGTCGAGGAATACGAGGCCTTCCGTCTCATAGATCATGTCGGGATGACACAGGAGGAATGCGCCGAGCGCATGTGCGTCTCACGCACAACGGTGCAGGACATTTACAGCAAGGCCCGGCGGAAGTTGGCTTGCTCCCTTGTCGAGGGGGCCCCTCTGATCATCGAGGGCGGACAGTACCGCATATGCGAACACAGCGAAGGCTGCTGCAGGCGCAAGGCATGCAGACGCGCCTGCAGGAACGTAACGATAGTATTATCAGAAGAACAGGAGGCGAAAAAATGAAGATGATCGTACCGGTCGAAGGAGCATCAGGAAATTCGGAGATCAGCGGATCCCTGGGAAGGGCGCCGTATTATCTGCTTTACGATACAGAGGCGGAGGTTTCGACATATATTGAAAACCCCGTTGCAGACAGCCCTTCGGGCGCCGGGGTCGGGGCCGCACAGACGCTGATCGATGCGGGTGCCGATGTCCTTCTGACCCTCAGATGCGGCGACCGCGCTTACGAAGTGCTCAGGGAAGCGGGGATAAAGGTGTTCCTCGCTATTTCCGGAGATGCAGAATCCAACATCGAAGCGTATCTCCAAGGCCGTTTGTCCGAGTTTGCAAGCGTCCACGAGGGGCACCATCACGGGGCGGTGTGAAGTGAAGGTCGCGGTGCTCAGCGGCAAGGGAGGCACCGGCAAGACGATGTTGTCCGTGAACCTTGCGGCGGCCTCCGGACCTTCGACGTATGTCGACTGCGACGTCGAGGAGCCCAACGGCCATCTTTTTTTCAAGCCTGACGAATCGTTCGGGGAGACGGTATCGGTACCCGTGCCAAGGGCCGATCGCGATGAATGCGACGGATGCATGGCATGCGTCCGATTCTGCAGATATCATGCACTTGCATACTCCCTCGACCGCCTGATTGTGTTCGACGACATGTGCCACTCGTGCGGCGGATGCGCCGAGATATGCCCCCGGAAAGCCATAACCGAACACCCGAGGGAGGTGGGCGTCTTCAGGACGGGGAGGTCGGGAGACGTCTCAGTTTACACGGGGACCATGAACGTTGGCGAGGCGGCGGGACTGCCCGTGATACGCAGGCTCCTGGAAATGACGGCATTTTCCTATGGTAAAAATATATTCATCGACTGTCCGCCGGGGAGCTCCTGTTCCGTCATGGAATGCATAAAGGATGCCGACTTCTGCGTTCTGGTAGCAGAGCCGACGATATTCGGAGCCCACAACCTGGAAATGGTATCCGAACTCGTCCGTGTATTCGGTAGGCCGTACGGGGTGGTCCTCAACAAGGTCATCGAAAATGAAAGAGATCCGTCTGAGGAATACTGCCTCGATAACGGACTGCCGATACTGGGCAGGATCCCTTTCGACATCGGGCTCGGCAGGACATGTTCCGAGGCCAGGATCGCTTCGAGGGAGAACGTCGTATTCGAGCGGATGTTCCGCGAGATTTTTGAAAAGATGACGGAGATGGTCTCCCGATGAAACAGCTTCTCATCCTGAGTGGCAAAGGCGGTACGGGAAAGACGACGGTGGCAAGTGCTATGATACGCATGTCCGAAGCGCCGGCATGCGCAGACTGCGACGTGGACGCGCCGAACCTCCACCTTGTGCTCGGATACGGCGGAGATGCGGAAAGGAAGGATTATTTCGGTCTTCCCAAGGCCCGCATCGACAAGGACCTCTGCACAATGTGCGGCATATGTTCCGACAAGTGCCGTCTCGGAGCTATCGATATGGGCGACCGAGCGGAGGTGAACCCCTACACCTGCGAGGGATGCGGGCTCTGCAAGGCTGTGTGCCCGTCGGATGCCATCGAAATGCTCCCGTCAGTCGCCGGAGACCTGATGCTCTACTCGGACCCGGAAAGAGGAGTCTTTTCGACGGCGCGGCTGAGGATGGGCAACGGTACGACCGGGCTCCTGGTCACCGAGGTCAAGAAACAGATGAAAAGGGCCGCTGTAAATGCTCCTTTCGCCATTATAGACGGGTCGCCGGGGATAGGGTGCCCCGTTATCGCTTCGATCACGGGCGTACATACGGTGCTGGTCGTGGCCGAGCCCTCCCTGTCGGGCATCAGCGACATGGAGAGGGTTCTGGATACCGCCGACCGTCTGGGCCCCCGGACGGCCGTATGCGTCAACAGGTCCGACACGAATCCCGCCATGACCGAACGGATAAGATCGCTGTGCTCCGGAAGAGGCGTGCCCTACCTGGGAGAAATACCGTACGACCCCAAGGCGGTGGATGCCGTGAACAGGGGGCTTACCCTGGCTGACGTGGAATGTCCTGCGGGGGAGGCCGTAAGGGCAATATTCGGAAAGATCGTGAAACTGATGGAAGCGGAGGAGGGCGTATGAAAGTCGTTGTTCTCGTCGAGAATACTTCGGGTCCGGGCGGGCCGGAGGGAGAGAAGGGGCTCAGCCTTTACATCGAAACGAAGAAGACGGTCGTTCTTTTCGATACGGGGCAGAGCGACAGATTCGTCCGCAACGCGGAGATCCTGGGAGCAGACCTCCGGGAAGTCGATGCGGCCGTAATATCTCACGGCCACTACGACCACGGTGGCGGAATGGCCGCTTTCCTGGCGGCCAACGGGCACGCCCCGGTATACGTTCACAGAAGGGCGTTCGAAACCCATCTTTCCCTGAGGTCCGACGGAAGCTATGCGGACATAGGTCTCGATCCGGGCCTCGAACACAACGGGCGCGTGGTCCTCACGGACGGGAAGACGAATATCTTCGAGGGTGCGGTGCTTTTCTGCGATGTGAGAAACGCGTGTCCGGTTCCGAGCGGCAACGGCAACCTTTTTTCGAAAATCGAAAACGACCTTCGCCTGGATGATTTCGCACACGAACAGAGCCTGATCCTGGAGGAGGACGGCAAGACTGTCCTGATCTCCGGATGTTCTCATCACGGTATCGCAAACATCGTGGAGAAGGCACGGGAGATCATGGGTAGGTATCCGGACACGGTGATCGGGGGCTTCCACCTCAAGACACGGTCCTGCGGTCCCGATGCCGGATCGGAGGCGCGCAGCGTTTCCGAGGCCCTGCTGAAGACCGGCGCCGATTTCTACACCGGCCACTGCACGGGCGAGACGGCATACGGGCACATGAAATAGGTCCTTGGAGACCGCCTATCCGCACTTAAAACGGGAGACATTCTTGAAATATGACGATCTCAAAGCGAAAGATATGAAGATTAGACAACATGGAAAAAACAAAGGAGAAGAAAAAATGAGAATAGTAGTAGCAAGCGACGGAGAGAATGTGACAGGACATTTCGGACACTGCGGATCGTTCAGGACGTTCGACGCAGAAAACGGCAAGATAACTGCGGCGGGCGCCATAGACAACCCCGGGCACCGCCCCAATTTCCTTCCGATGTTCCTGAAAGAGAACGGAGCGGACGTGATCATCTCGGGAGGGATGGGTGCGGCCGCCGTCGACCTGTTCAACAATAACGGGATCGAAGTGATAATCGGCGCCACGGGAGACGCCAGGACGGCGGCGGAGAGATATCTGAAGGGAGACCTCCAGTCCACCGGTTCGGTGTGCCACGAGCACATGCACCACGACGACTGCGGCGAATGAGACGCCGCCGAAACGATAAAGAGGGCGGCGTCCGAACGGGGACTGGACGGTCTCCGTCCGTCGGTACGCCGCCTCAAATTTTTTCCGCCATTATGGCGCGATCGGTGGCTTCCTCCGCCTTTCAGGGCGTACGATACCGATATGATGTCTTCGGTGAGGCGAATAAGGCCGTTGCGTATGAGATAAGAGGTTCCGGACGGCGGAACTTTGCGCCGCCGTCCGTCGTTGGTGTTTCAGTCCTCTCCCCCGTCCTCGAACTGGCTGTTGTACATCTCGCTGTAGAACCCTCCCGCGGCCAGGAGCTCGTCGTGGGTCCCCTGCTCGACTATGTTCCCTCCCCTCATCAGAAGGATCAGGTCGGAGTTTATGATGGTGGAGAGGCGGTGCGCGATGACGAAGGACGTGCGCCCAACGGTCATCTGGTCCATCGCGTTCTGGATGGCCCTCTCGGTCCTGGTGTCCACGGAGCTCGTCGCCTCGTCCAATATCAGGAGGGGCGCGTTCTCGACTATCGCACGGGCGATGGTGATCTGCTGCCTCTGTCCGACGGAAAGGGAGGTCGTGTTGTCCAGCATGGTGTCGTATCCCTTGGGCAGGGTCTTTATGAAATGATGGATCCCCACGGCCTTGCATGCCTCCACGACCTGCTCGTCGGTCACCCCCTCCTTGCAATAGATGATATTCTCCTTCACGGTCCCCTCGAAGATCCATGTGTCCTGGAGGACCATGCAGAACAGGTCGTGGACGTCGCTGCGCCTCATGTCTTTGATCGACACGCCGTCTATCAGGATGTCTCCGCTGTCGGTATCGTAAAACCTCATCAGAAGATTGACCATGGTCGTCTTACCGGCACCGGTGGGCCCGACGATGGCTATCTTCTGACCGGGCTTCACCTCCGCCGAGAATCCGTGGATGACCTCCCTGCCGGGGACGTAGCTGAAGTGCACGTTCCTGAATTCCACGTGGCCTTCGACCTTCTCGAGCTTGCGCGGGCTGACGACTTCTTCGGACAGCTCCTCTTCCTCGATGAACTCGAATACACGCTCCCCGGCGGCCGCGACGGACTGCATCCCCGTGAAGGCCTGGGCCATCTGGGACAGGGGCTGGGTGAACAGACGCACATAGATCATGAAGGCGACGATGACGCCGATGGATATCTGCCCGTTGATGACCATCGCCGCACCGACGACGCACACCATCACGTATCCGAAGTTGCCTATGAAGTTCATCAGGGGCATCATGAGGCCCGACAGGAACTGGGACATGAACGCGCTGCGGGCCAGCTCCTCGTTTATGGAGTCGAACTTCCTGGAGGCCTCTTTCTGCCCGTTGTATACTTTGACCACGTTATGCGCAGAATAGATCTCCGCGACGTGTCCGTTCATGTTGCCGAGATTCTCCTGCTGGATGCCGAAATACTTCTGAGAATACTTCATGATCACGGCCATCATGGCGAAGCCTGCGACGCATGACAACACGGTCACGGCGGCCATGACGTAGTCCGTGTAAACCATCATGACGAGAGACCCGAGCAGCATGGTCACCGAGGTGATCAGCAGGCCGATGCTCTGGTTCATGGACTGGCCCAGCGTGTCCACGTCGTTCGTGGCGCGGCTGAGGACGTCCCCGCTGCTGGAGGTGTCGAAATATTTCAGAGGAAGACGGTTGATCTTTTTCGAGATGTCCGTACGGAACTTGGAGGCCATCTTCTGCGAAACGGTCGCGAGGATGTAGTTCTGGACGAACGTCAGCACCGTGCTCGCCGCATATATCGCGATGAGGAACAGGCCTATCTCCCATATGGCGCCCATGTCTATGTTGCCGGTGACCAGGCCTCCGGCTATCAGGTCCGTCAGGTCCCTCAGCTTGTTGGGGCCGACGAGTATCATCACGGTGCCGACCACCGCGAACACGATCGAGATCCAGACCGCGATCCTGTATCTCCCCATGTAGGAGAATATCTTCTTCCATGCTTCCGTGAACGCCTTGGGCTTCTCTGCGGTCATGCCGGGATGTTCTGCCGGCCCTTTTCTCTCGCTCATCTTACCAACTCCTCTTCGGAGAGCTGGGAATATGCTATCTCGCGGTACACCTCGCTGCTCTCGAGCAGGTCGTCATGTGTGCCTATTCCGGCTATGCGCCCTTCGTCGAGGACGACGATCGTATCGGCGTCCATTATCGTGCCTATCCTCTGCGCCACGATCAGGCTTGTCACGCCTGCGGTCTCCTTTTTGAGCGCATCTCTGAGGGAACGGTCGGTTTTGTAGTCCAATGCGGAGAACGAATCGTCGAAGATGTAGAACTCGGGCTTCCTGCATATCGCACGTGCGATGGACAGACGCTGCTTCTGGCCACCCGAGAGGTTTGTGCCGTTCTCGGCGATCCTGCCCTCGTATCCGCCGTCCATCTTTTCCACGAAGTCCGTGCCCTGTGCGATCCCTACCGCCTTCTTGACGTCCTCCATAGTGCGTTCTTCCGACGTGTCGCCGTAGTTGACGTTGCCGTACACCGTTCCGGAGAAGATCGTGGCCTTCTGCGGGATGTATCCGATCTTCCTCCGAAGCGCGTTCAGCTTGTAGTCGCGTACGTCCTCGCCGTCGACGAGCACCTGCCCGCCCGTGACGTCGTAGAAGCGCATCACCAGGTTGATCAACGTGCTCTTTCCGCTTCCCGTGGACCCGATGAAAGCTATGGTCTCTCCCTTCTTCGCCTTGAAACTTATATCCTCGAGGACGCTCTCGGCGGCGCCCGGATATTTGAAGGAGACATTCCTGAACTCGATCTCCCCCTCCCTATCTGCGGGTGAAGACGTCTTCGTGCCGTCCGTGATGGAGGGCTCCGTGTTGATTACCTCCTCGATACGCCTGGCGGCGACCGTCGCACGCGGGAGTATCATGAATATGAAGACCATCATCATGAAGGCCATCACCACCTGCATCGCATACGATGAAAAGACGATCATATCGGAGAACAGGGTCAGTCTTTCACCTACGCCTGCGGCGGCGGAGATCAGTATCGCCCCGATCATGTAAATGGACAAAGACAGCAGGCTCATGATCGCCGTCATAATGGGGAACAGCACCGCAAGGGAGCGGTTCACGAAAAGATTCGTCGATGTGAGGCCTTCGTTGGCCTTCTCGAACTTCTCCTCCTGGTAGCTCTCGGCGTTGTATGCCCGGACGACCCTGACTCCCGACAGCCCCTCGCCGGTGATCTGGTTCAGGTTGTCCGTGAGTTTCTGGATCATCTTGAAGCGCGGGACAACGAGTACCATGATGATGCCGATCGTGACCATCATTACCGCCACCGCCACAGCGGTGGCCACGGTCCAGCTCATGTCCTTGTCGGAGATCTTGACGATCGCCCAGATCGCCATTACCGGCGCCTTGATCAATATCTGCATCCCCATGGCGAAGGCCATCTGCACCTGGGTGACGTCGTTCGTCGAACGGGTGATTAGGCTAGCCAGAGAGAATCTGCCGATCTCTTCCATTGAGAACGTCTCGACGTTGTCGAACTGCATCTTGCGTATGCGTTTGGAAAGGGACGCGGCGACGTATGCGGCCACCGCCCCCACGACGATTGCCGCCAGCAGGCTGCCGAACGCGCATGCGATCATCGGCCAGCCCTCGTCCATCACCTGCGCGACGGTACCGCCGGTCGTCAGCAGCGTGGTGATCTGCGACATATAACCCGGGATCTCGAGTTCCAGGTAGACCTGGAGGCATATCAGGACGAAACAGACCGCGACAAGCGACCATTCCTTTTTGCTTACGTATTTGAGTATCAATTCCGGACCTCCTTGGATTCGCTGAATTCCTGGCCCAGCCTGCCGTTTATCTTGGAACATGCTGACCTGAAAACTATCAGCTCCTCATCTGTCAGGTCGGAGAGGAGCTCTTTCCAGATGTCTCCAAGCTTTATTTTGATTAATTTTACGGCGCACTCCCCCTCTTCGGTGAGTGACAGGGTGTAACGCCTCGGATCGGCGCTGCAGTTGGCCACGAACCCCATCTCGATGAGGGCCCTGACCGTGCGGGTCGTGATGGATTTGTCGACCATCATGTATGCCGCTATGTCCTTCATAGACGCCCCCGGGTTATGCGAAATCGCCATCAGATAAGGTCCCTGCGAACCCTGGAGGTCCAGGTGTTCGAGGTAAATTGTCATCTTCTTGTCCATAAACTGTTTCATTGCTCTTGGCGAGATGTGCTCGTCAACGATTTCATTCACGGGCGGTTGACTTGTCAACCTTGTATTTAATCGTTCGCAGGGCCCGGCTTCCGGATGCTGATGAAAGTCGTAGCGTTTTTTGAATACGGAAGGTTGCTTTTTGTCGGCACGCGACCTTATAATCTGCGGATATGCTTCAGACGGCGACGGCAAGGCGATCGGACGGCAACGGGGCTCGCAAGGATGAACATAAGAACTGAACTGGATAAGGCGATCGGCATTCCCGACGGGATTTTCTTAAACGATGTGGAACTGGACCCCTCGGCGATCAGGGCGGTGATGATCAACGAGGCCGTACCCTCTGATCCGAAACAAGATTTCTACGGTGGTCCGGACGCCGATTATCCGATGGCCGCCGTCTCGCTGCTTCGGAGCGCGGGCGCACCTGTGTCTTCGATTTATGACGTTCTGCATATGGGCGTCTACGTTACAAATGCCGTGAAAACCCCGAAATCGAAAAGCGCGGTAGACAGGACTGAAATAGAGAGGAGCCTGCCGTACCTTGAAAAAGAGCTTTCTTTGTTTCCGAACCTGATGGTCGTGATGCTCATGGGGGACGTCGCCAAAAAAGCTTTCAACACGATCTCCAGAAAAGCCACGAAGAAGAACGCGGTGCCCTCGGTGTCCACATATAAGCTCAGAAACGACGTGATCTATCACGGATGCATCCGAATCATACCGTCCTATATCATGACCGGAGGGAACATCCTGATCGAGAGGTCCAAGGTAACGATGGCGACGGAGGACGTGGCCAAGATGCTGGACCTGATCGGATGAATTGAGGATGATGCACGTTTCCGCTCTGACGGCCGGACGTTACGTTCCGGATGATAAAACCGAAGCATATTATTTCAGTAGGCCTCTACACCCTTCAAGGTGAAATCATGCCGATATTTCCGGACCCGTTCGCAGGTAATTCAAGCAAGAAGATGACAGACCGTGAACTTGCCCAGGCCATAAGGCTGGACATAGCCAGCGAGCTTGAGGCAATATTCCTTTACGACGCCCACGCCGCGGCCACCGACAACCCCGTCGCGAAGGCCGTGCTCAAGGAGATCCGCGATGAAGAAAAAGCTCATTTCGGAGAACTGGTCACTCTGATGAGATACCTTGACCCCAAGGAGGCCGAGCTTTTCGAAAGCGGGGCCGCAGAAGTCAGAGAGGTCATAGAAGAGCTGGAAGCAGAGGGGCTCGTCAAGAAGTAAGACTCCCTCGGAAAATTGTCCTTCCTGCCGTCATCCGGCAGGGGGCCCTCATTTTACTTCTCACACGTTCTGCGCGGGGCCCGGGGAGAAGGGATCGTGCAGCTCTCCTATCTCCGGGCAGAGCTTTTCCAACTCGGCGTGGTATATCTTGCCGAGCTTCGTGATCGGCAGTTCGTTCAAAAATTCGATCTGACGGGGAATGGCGTACCTGAAGATCTTGTCCCTGCAGACCTCCATGATACGTTCCTTGGTCTCGGACGTAGGCGGCGTGCCATCCTCGAGTACCACGAACACCTTCACCACCTGCGAATAAATCGGATGAGGGATGCCTATGGCATAGCAGCTGCGGACGAAGGATACCGAATTTATCACGTTCTCGATCTGGTTAGGATATATGTTGTATCCCGAGCTTATGATCATCCTCTTGATCCTCTGCTTGAAATAGACGTATCCGTCCCTGTCCATGCAGCCAATGTCCCCGGTATGAAGCCATCTGATGCCGTCGCCATGGACCTTGAGGGCCTCGGCTGTCTCCTCGGGTTCGTCCACATAGCCCATCATTACCGAGGGGCCGGAAATGCATATCTCGCCGTCTTCCCCGTAATCTGCGGCCTCGATCGTGCCGACGCGGACGACCTTGTAAAGCGTGTCGGGGAAGGGGATGCCTATGCTCCCTTCGCGCTGCTTCTCTTCGGACTTGGGGGAGAGGCATGACGCCGCCACGCACTCTGTGGCGCCGTAGCCTTCCCTCACGGTCGTGCGGCAGCGATGCTCTCTGAGGAACGCGTCCACCCTCTTCTTCAGGTCAGCGGTGAGCGTGTCCCCTCCGCAGAAAACGCCTTTGATATGAGAGAGGTCTGCGTTCCTGATCCTCTTGTTCCTCAGCATCAGCTCGAAAAGGGAGGGGACGCCGACGATGAAGTTCGGCTTGTTCTTGACGACTATATTGGCGTAAGACTTGGGCTCGAACTTGGGAATGAGGATGCAGGTACGGCCCATGTATAGTACCATATGGACGCATATGCACAGGCCGAAGCCGTGGAACACCGGCATTATCGCAAGCATGGTGTCGCCTACCTCGCCCGACTCGCTCATGGTCATGGTCTGAACGGCGGCGGCGTTGATATTCATGTTCGACAGGAGCACTCCCTTGCTGCGGCCGGTGGTCCCTCCGCTGTACAAGATGCATGCCGGGTCCTCCTTGGATGAAGATATCGGCGGAAGCTCGGACCCCCTGCCCATGCATATGAGGTCGTTCCATCTGAGGACCTTGCCGTCGAACTTCGGCTTGGGGTCCCTCCTGCCTTGGACGATCTGGTACAGCAGGGCCTTGCCTGCTCCCAGTCCGTCCTTGATGCTTGTGACTATGATGTTCTTCAGGGTTCCGGACCCGTCGACAGCAGGGAAGTTGGGATAGAACAGGTCCAGGACTATCGCCGCTTTGCTGCGGGAGTTCTCGATGTAGAATCTTATCTCCTCTCTGGCGGAGAGGGGGTGTATCATTGTGGCCACCGCCCCGAGCCTGTTGATGCCGTATATCGATATCAGCGCCTGGGGGCTGTTGGGAAGACAGACGAGCACCCTGTCGCCCTTTCGGATGCCCAGGCCATACAGGGCGGCGGCCAAGGCGTCCACTTCCGCGATGAGGTCGGAATATCTCGTCCTGCGGCCCATGAACTCGCAGGCCACGGTCTCAGGGCCATCGATGGCGGACCTCATCAGGCATTCGTACATCGTAAGGTCCGGGTACTCAAGATTGGCGGGCACATTGCCGTACTTGCCGTACCAGGGAGTTTCTGGTGTCACGCCGGCACCCCCTCTTCGGAAAGCGGCCTCTCCAATACTTCCGGATCGAGGATTATCTCTTTGAACACGTCGAGCGTTCTGGCAAAATAGTATCCATCGGATATCCTCTCGTCGACCGTGAACGCGAAATCGATGTACGGTCTGCTGACGACCTTGCCGTCCTCCATGCATAGCTTCTCGTACATCTTTCCGATGCATAGGAAGACCGAGTTCGTGCCCCACTCGTTGAGGTGATGGAACGG
>ENA-UOOM01001454-UOOM01001454.1-fermentation-metagenome-genome-assembly--contig:-NODE-1454-length-22688-cov-4.059206_pt1 | contig 22688 bp, 19 predicted proteins | sample MGYA00245781_ERZ724031 | MGnify/ENA primary metagenome ERZ724031 (study PRJEB28704, sample SAMN03018317) | fermentation metagenome | biome: anthropogenic terrestrial biome; feature: soil; material... | reverse complement strand
TGGCCCTGAGGTCACCTATGGCGCGACCTCTTTTCTTGCACAAAACACCGCCGCCGATATCGTCGTCCTCGGCGAGGGCGACGAAACAACGCCCGCCTTGCTGCGGGCCCTGTCGTCTCAAAAAGATTTAAACAGCGTGCCCGGCATTGTCTACCGTCAAGGCGATGAAATTGTCACAACACAAAAAAGAGAAGCATTGGTGGATATGGATGAGATCGTCTTTGCCTATAATGAAGAGAGCATCTCCGCTTATGCGCATAAAATTTTATATTACGAATCCATGCGCGGCTGTCCGTTTTCTTGCGCTTATTGCCTGTCTGCCAACGAACGCACTTTGCGCACCAAAAGTCTTGAAAAAGTCTGCGAAGAATTGTCTTTTTTTATCGCGCATCGCGTGCCGATTGTGAAGTTCACCGACCGCACGTTTAACGTGGACACCGCGCGCGCACTGCACATTTGGCGGTTTATCAAAGAGTACAACCGCGCCACGACCTTTCATTTTGAAATCGCCGCCGACTTACTCACCGAAGCACACCTGACGCTGCTTGAGAGCATGCCCACCGGTTTTGTGCAACTGGAAATCGGCGTGCAAAGCGCCAATGAAAAAACCTTGCAGGCCATTTGCCGCACAACCGATTTGAACAAAATCAGCGACAGCGTAAAACGCCTTGCCAAAGCGGGCAACATTCATCTGCATACAGATTTGATAGCCGGTCTGCCCTATGAAACCTATGACTCCTTTCGCGCGTCCTTTAATTTTGTTTACGGCCTTGGCGGCCATATGCTGCAGTTAGGCTTTTTAAAAATCCTGCAAGGCTCCCCCATGGAGCCTATTGCCAAGAAGCAGCACTATGTCTATGAAAGCCGCGCGCCCTATGAAGTGCTCTCTACACCCTGGCTCAGCTTTGAAGAATTGCTTCGCCTGAAAGCCATCGAGCAGCTGGTGGAAAAGTATGCCAATTCCCAAAGCTTTTCGCATATTTTAGCCCACATCATACCACGCCTATATCACAAAGACGCTTTTTTGTTTTTTGAGGAGCTGGCTGCCTACTTTACACATCAGGGTTTGTTTCAACGCAAATTATCGAAACCCGATCTCTATACGGTTTTGTCAGACTTCCTCACCCATAAATCCTTCGATACAGGCATCTGCAGAACACTGCTGCAATTTGACTACCTGCTTTGCATGAGCGCGCCGCTGCCCAAGGCATTAACGCTGCCGATGCTGACGAAAACAGAACTGTTTGAAGCAGTGGAAAACAACCGCGCATTATTTCCCGAGAAATATTCTTCTCTTCCCTATAAGCAATTGATAAAACACCTGCGGGTATACGTTTTTGACCGCAATCCCCTTACCCTTCAGCCCTCGTCCACCCCCATAGCGTTTTGGCATTTGCCGAATAAAAAAACGTCTTCTCTTTTGCCTGTTTTTTTAAATTGAACTATTGCCGTCTTATATACGGCATCGGCTTATCGGTAAATCTTTTAAAGAACTCTCGTGGCATATTTTTCATGAAAATTGATAAATCACATTTTTTTCCGTTGACTTTATTTTCAAAATTTTATATACTTTTTTGAATTATACTTAAAAGGCGGAATCATGATGAAAGCAAAAATACAATTTGTCAGCGCTATGCTCATTTTTGGCAGCCTTGGGCTGTTTGTTCGGTCTATCTCGGTTTCTTCGGGTGCTCTTGCGCTGATACGCGGTATTTTGGGTAGTCTGTTTTTAATTGCTTTTGTTCTCGTTTCCCGTCAAAAGTTTTCTTTTGGGGCGATTAAAAAAAATCTGCCTCTGCTGATTTTTTCTTCCACCGCCATGGCCTTTAATTGGATATTTCTTTTTCAAGCCTATAAATACACCACCATTGCCAACGCCACGCTCAGTTATTATTGTGCGCCGATTATCGTGGTATTGCTGGCGCCCGTGATATTAAAGGACAAGTTTTCTTTACAAAAATTGCTCTGTGTATTTATTGCGATGTTTGGCATGTTTTTGATTGTCAAAAGCTCTCCGGGACAATCTTTGGACTATGATCATGCCAAGGGCATCTTCTTTGGTTTGTGTGCGGCGGGGCTCTATGCCAGCGTGATACTGACCAACAAGTTTTTCAAAGGTTTGAGCGGTATTGAAACCACGCTGACACAGTTGGTGTTTGCCGTTGTGGTTTTGTTGCCCTATGTGTTGATTTTTGAGCCTTTTTCTCCCTTGGCAATTCCTTCTTCCTCCATTCCTTTTATCCTGATTGTCGGGCTTTTTCACACCGGATTTGCTTACTTACTCTACTTTACCGGCGTCAAATATCTGCCTGCCTCTTCCATTGCTTCGCTGAGTTATTTAGACCCCATTTCCGCCGTGTTCTTTTCTGCCCTGTTGCTGGCAGAACCCTTGGGGCCTTTGCAAATACTCGGCGGTGTTTTCATTATCGGCTCCGCCTTTCTCAGCGAACGCAAACCCCGTGTTGCAGACAGCGCAGTTGTCGAATAATTCGCTTTTATTCTTAATCGTACTCGCTTATTCTCTTTTGGCATTTATGAAAAGTGTCATATTGTAATTACAAAACCATTTATGCTATACTGAAGTGTAAAGAAATTTTAATTGCCAAAAGGTGAAAATATGAACATATTGGTCATAGGCGCATCGAGCGTCGATGTCATTGCACACAGCAACAGCCGAATTTTGGCACAACACGAAACAAACGGTACCGTCAAATTTCGCCACGGAGGCGCCGCGCGCAACATCACCGAATTGCTTGCGCGCCTTGATATTGCATCCAAACTTCTCACAGCGGTGGGCAACGACACAGCGGGAACAGCTCTTCTCAGCGCCTTGCAACAAATGGGCATCGATACGCAATTGAGCATTGCGGTGCCTGATACACCCACCGCGGCAAATGTGCATATTATGGATCTGGAGGGAGATATTTATACCTCTGTTACAGGCGCTTGCCTTGCCTACCGCCTGACACCGCAAATCATTGAAAACAGTCTTAGCGATGAAGTGGATATTGTCCTGGCCGACTCTACGCTGGATTTGGCAACGTTAAAATATATCGCTTTTCAAGCAACTGTACCGAAAAAAATCTTCGAACCCGTCAGCTATTTTGAGTGGACGGACATTGTTGAACTTCTCCCGCAATTTGACATCATCAAACTCAGCAAGTTTCAGGCAGAGCGCCTGCGCGGCGGCATGATCACCAGTGTTGCCGACGCAAAGGATTGCGCCAAATACTTGCTCAACGAAAAAAATCTCCAAACCGTTTTTATTATTTTAGACGAATATGGCTCCATCGCCGCAAACAGTCAAGAGGTAGTGCATGTACCTGCTTTTCAGTCCAAAAGCTTTGCCAAGCCGGGAGCGGAGCACGCCTACACCGCGGCCATTGTCTATGGCTTGCAAAACAATTTAACGTTTTATCAAACCGCTTTGTTTGCACAGGCATGCTATGCATTGGCCTTGGACTTGCCCCAAGGGGAAATGGAATTTTTTACTTTGCAAAAGATCAGCGATATTTTGCACGACAGCACAAAGATCGACGTGGAACATGCCGAAAAAACCGAGTCGACGCGAAACAAAACACCGCGCAACGAAGAAGAATTTTTAGATATCACCTAAAGCCGCTCTGCACATTTTTTATACCCGACGGAGGAATATTTTGAGCTTTTTTACCATGGTTTTGGCTGCCCTGGGTCTGTCGATGGACGCCGCTGCCGTTTCCATTGCAAATGGTCTTTATTATAAAAACACATCCGGGGCAAAAGTTTTGCTCATGGCCTTTTGTTTTGGGTTGTTTCAGGCCGCCATGCCGTTGATTGGCTATTTTGCGGGCAGCTTGTTTCGCGATGCGATTATGCGCATTGATCACTGGATTGTGCTGATTATCCTCGCATTTTTAGGCACTAAAATGATTGTCGAGGCACTAAAAAACCGTTCTGACAGTGCGGAAAAAAGCGAAAAACCCCAATCTTTGACCTATAAATATTTGCTGGTGCAATCCCTGGCTACAAGCATTGACGCACTTGCCTTCGGCATTTCTCTCGCACTCATCGATGTCAACATTTTTGCCGCCACAGCAGCCATTGGGCTGATTACTTTTTCGGTTTGCCTCCTCGCCTATTATGTCGGCCAAAAGTTTGGCACAAAGTTTAAAACCAAGGCGGAAATCTTTGGCGGACTGATTCTGATTTTTATCGGTATTCGTATCTTTATTCAGCACATGTTCGGATAACATGAAGTCACATTGATTTGTTTTTAAGCACTATTCTCGTCTTTTCTGAGAAAGGAGACTTTAGGATGCTAAAACTGCCTTTTATTAAAAATCAACAAACTCTTCGCACACAAACCGCCACCTTGCGCAAGCTGAATATACATTCTCTCGACGAAATTATGCAGCTGCAGCAAAAGGTGCTCTCAGCTTTATCGGACCCTGACTTGTTTGTGCCATTTGAACAAAAGGATTTGGTTGAACTTTTTGCCTGTGAAGACAATTTGCTGTTGGGTGTGTTTGACGAAGAGGAAGAACTCATTGCCTTTCGCGCCGCCAGTGTGGGGGGAAGCGATTTTGAAGAAGTGCTTCCTTATTTAGACGAAAGTCATGCCGATTTGCCCAAAATGTTGTTGGCGGGGGCCTTTGTTGACCCTGACTATCGCAGCAATCGCCTGCAGAAAAAAATGATCGAATACACCTTCACCTGGGCGTATGCACGGGGCATTAAGCTTTTTTTCACACTCATTCACCCCGACAATGCCGCCAGTCTCAAGTCTGTTACTTCACTGGGTTTTGAGCCTTATCGCCACTTGATTATCTATACGCACAACCACGACCGACTGCTTTTGATTAAAATTTTTGAATAAAAAAAGACCTGCCCTATCGGCAGGTCTTTTTTTATTTTTTTTTCACACAGTACTGTCTATTCCAGCTCAATCATCAGCTGTCCTTTTTCAACACCGTCCCCCTGTGAGACATGAATTGCCGCAATGGTGCTGTCGATGGGAGAGGTGATTTCCGTCTCCATTTTCATTGCTTCTACAATCATCAGCGGCTGGTTTTTCTTGACCGTCTCACCTACAGAGACATGAATTGCCATGACCGTGCCGTTAATGGGCGGTCCGATGTGCTTTTCATTGCCCTCTTCGGCCATTTTCACGGTTTTTTGATAAACCGCAGGCAAAGAGTGCTCGTCTTTGACATAAATATCGCGTCTGAATCCGTTGATTTCATATACAAACTGCCTGTAGCCGTCTTCGCCTACATTGCCGCCGATATGCACCAGCTTGATCATGCAGCGCACACCTTTTTCGAGTTCCACTTCCGTCTCCTCACCCAGCTTGAGCGAATTGAAAAATACATGGGAATCCATTTGCACATAATCGCCGTATTCCTGCAAAAACTTCATGTAGTCGTCATAGACTTTCGGGTATAGCGCGGCGCTGAGAACCGATTTGTCGTTCATATCTTTGCCGTAGCGCTCCTTATAGTCTTTGCGAATGGCATCAAAATCCACATCTTCCAAAAGCTCACCCGGGCGCACCGTCAAAGGTTCTTGCCCTTTGAGAACAATTTCTTGCAGTCTTTTGTTAAAACCACCCTCGGGTTGACCCAACATGCCCATGAAAAAGTCTACCACCGAATCGGGAAAAGCAAGATTTTTTCCTTTTTCGTAGATGTTATCAATCGTCAACTCATTTTGAATCATAAAGATTGCCATATCCCCCACGGACTTGGAGGAAGGTGTTACCTTGACAATGTCGCCAAAGAGTTCGTTGGCATCTTTATAAGCTTCCAAAAGGTCGCGGAATCGATGACCCAAGCCAAAGCTTTCCGCCTGTTGTTTTAGGTTGGAATATTGTCCGCCGGGCACTTCATAACGATAGATTTCCGCTGTGGGCGTTATCATACCGGATTCGGATTCATAATACACGGGGCGCACATTTTCCCAATAATCGCTGAGAAGCTGCAGTCCGAATTCATCCAGCTCCGTATCGCGCTCGGTGTGTTTGAGCGCTGCGACGATGCTGTTGAGCGCAGGCTGTGAAGTAAGCCCGCTCATGGTGTTGAGCGCCATATCCGCAATGTCTACGCCTGCCATGGCGGCGCTGAGCACAGAAGCAACGGCGTTGCCCGCTGTGTCATGGGTATGAAAATGAACCGGGATGCTAATTTCTTCTTTGAGCGTTTTAAACAAAAGGTGTGCCGCTGCGGGCCGAACCAGTCCGCTCATGTCTTTGATACACAAAATATGTGCACCCATCGCTTCAATTTCTTTTGCTTTTTTTACATAATAGTCCAAGTCATACTTGGTTTTGCTTTTATCGAGAATATCACCGGTGTAGCACAGTGCCACTTCGGCAATTTTATTGTTTTTCAACACCTCTTCACAGGGAAGCTTGACTGCCTCCAACCAGTTGAGGGAGTCAAAAATTCGAAAGACGTCAATGCCCGCCTTGGCCGATTCTTTGACAAATTCCACCACCACGTTGTCGGGATAATTTTTGTATCCCACCGTATTGGTGCCGCGAAGAAGCATTTGAAACATGATGTTGGGGATACGCTTTCTGAGCCTTTTGAGCCTTGTCCAGGGCGATTCGTGTAAGAATCTGTATGCCGTGTCAAAGGTTGCCCCACCCCACATTTCCAAAGAAAATATGTCTGATTCATAGACGGCCACCGCACGCGAAATATCCAACATATCCTTTGTGCGCAGCCTGGTTGCCGCCAAAGACTGGTGGGCATCACGGTAGGTGGTATCCGTCACAAGCAGTCTCTTTTGTTTTTTGATATAATCCACAACGGCCTCGGGTCCCTTGCTGTCGAGCAGTTGTTTGAGTCCGTCTTTGACTTCCATTCCCTCCACATTGGGAATAATCGGTTCGGGATAATCTTTCTTTTCCCCTTGTGTTTTGTTGATGATGATTTCACTTAAATATTTTGCCAGCTTTGCTTCGCCGTCTTCCGCTTTTTTTGTTGCAAAAAGCTCGGGATGCTGGTCGATAAACATCGTGTTGCAACGGCCTTTTTTAAATTCTTCGTGTTGCAGCACGTTGATTAAAAAGTCTGTGTTGGTGTGCACGCCTTCCACATAGTGCTCTCTCAATGCACGGAGCGCTTTTTTGCGCGCATTTTCAAAGGTGTTGTCCCACACAATGGTTTTGACGAGCAGGCTGTCGTAATAGGGCGTGATTTCGGCGCCGGCATGGCCGTTTCCGCCGTCTAGGCGCACACCGTTTCCTGCCGCGGTTCTGTATACCAAAATTTTTCCGGTATCGGGCAGAAAATTGTTTTTCGGATCCTCTGCAGTGATTCTGCACTGAATCGCCGCACCGCGCGGACAAACATCGGCTTGGGATTGGATGCCGATTTGCTCACTGCTCAGCGGGTATCCCTGGGCAATTAAGATTTGGGCCTGTACAATGTCTATTCCCGTTGTCATTTCCGTCACGGTGTGTTCGACTTGTATGCGGGGGTTCATTTCCATGAAATAATAGTTGCCGGCTTCATCCAGCAAAAATTCCACTGTGCCCGCATTGACATATCCCACGGCTTTTGCCAGCTTCACCGCATCAGCGCAAATTTTTTCTCTTTGTTCATCGTCAATGGCCAAAGACGGTGTAAATTCAATAATCTTTTGATGGCGTCGTTGAATGGAGCAGTCTCTTTCGTATAAATGAACCACGTTGCCGTATTGGTCCGCCAAAATCTGCACTTCCACATGACGGGGTTTTTCCAAATAACGTTCTACAAACACGTCTCCGTTGCCAAAAGCTTTTTTTGCTTCACTGACCGCTGTGCGGTATTCTTTGATCAACCCGCTTTTGTCGCGCACCACGCGCATGCCTCTGCCGCCTCCGCCAAAGGAGGCTTTGAGGATTACCGGATAGCCTATTTCTTGTGCTGTCTTAACCAATTCGTCTTCGTCACGCACAGGCTTATCTGTACCCGGCAGGGTGGGTATACCCACCTTTTGTGCAAGTTTTTTTGCCGCTACTTTATCGCCGAATATTTCCATAACATCGGCAGGCGGCCCTATGAAGGTAATATCTTCCTGCTCACAGGCGCGCACAAATTCGGGATTTTCCGCTAAAAATCCGTATCCCGGATGAATGGCTGTTGCCCGTCTTGCCTTGGCAATTTCAATAATTTTATAGATGTCTAAATATGCACCCACCGGTGTTTTTTCGGGATCCAACATATATGATTCATCCGCCTTGCTGCGGAAAAGGGCGACTTTATCTTCTTTTGAGTAAACGGCCACGCTCCGAAGATCCAATTCATTGACCGCACGAATAACGCGAATGGCAATTTCGCCGCGATTGGCAATTAAAATCTTTCTGAAAGCTTTTATTTCCATGTGTTTCCTCCTTTTTTTGCTTTGTTAAAATGCTGAATAGTACTATTATAATCAATACGCGCAAAAAAATAAACATGATTTTAAAAATATTCTGTCTTTTTTGTATAAATATTAGTATACTCATTCGAGATTTGCCGTGTTCTTTTCTTTTTTTCACGTATATTTATAATTTAACATTCATATATATACATACTATTTGCGCAGCACCAGACCGATTTTTTTCTGCACTTTTTGCAGTGTTTTATTGGCGACTTTTTCCGCTCTTTCCGCTCCTTGACGCATGTAACTCTCCAGCAATTCTTTATCTTTCATCAACTCTTCATATCGCTTTTGGATGGGTTTTAATGTCTCGATGACCCCTTCAGCCACCTGCATTTTCAACTCCGCATAGGTCATTGCCCCGCAGCTGTTTTGTGCTTGCTCAATGGTCATGCCTCTGGCGGAAGCATAAATTTGCAACAGGTTCGAAATGCCCGGTTTGTTTTGTTCGTCGTATACAATTTTGTCATCGGAATCGGTCACCGCACGTTTAAATTTGCGCAAAATATCTTCCGGTTTGTCCTTGAGCGTGATGTAGGCATTGACATTGCTGTCTGACTTGCTCATTTTGTTTTGCGGCTCTTGCAGACTCATAATGCGCGCTCCCGTTTTGGGATAATGCCCCTCGGGGATTGTAAAAGTAGGTGAATACGTATTATTAAAGCGCATGGCAATGTCTCTTGTAATTTCGATATGTTGCCGCTGGTCTTCGCCCACGGGCACATAATGAGCCTGATAAAGCAAAATGTCTGCTGCCATGAGCACGGGATAGTCAAACAATGCGGCACGAATATTTTCGCCCTGCTTGGCCGATTTTTCTTTAAATTGAATCATCCTCGACAACTCGCCCATATAGGTATAGCAGTTCAGCAACCACGACAACTCACTGTGCGCCGCAACATGCGACTGCACAAACAGCACCAGTTTTTCGGGCTCCAACCCTGCCGCAATCAGCATTGCATAGCACTCATAGGTTCTTTTGCGCAACATCGCAGCATCCTGGGGCACCGTCAGCGCATGCAAGTCAACAATGCAAAAATAGCACTCATAGATGCTTTGCAGCTCTGTCCAATTTTTAATCGCCCCAAAATAATTGCCGATTGTGAAGTCTCCCGATGGTTGAATTCCGCTGAACATGACCTTCTTTTTTGTTTCAGACATTTTTCTCTCTCCGTTTCTTTTTCATACAAAAAAACCGCCCTTACCTATAAAGGACGGTTTTATTTCAAAATAAAATCGCGGTACCACCTTACTTGATGAAATGATTTTTCATCCGCTTAAGGGCTTAACGCGCCACACGCATTGACATTTCCTCCAAGATTCTTGCAAGCCCATTCAAAACAACCCTGCCACAAAACTCTCAGCCGTGTTTTGCTCTCTTCAGACAACATGTCGTTTTTACTTTTCTTGCGCATCGAATTATGAAATTGATAGAAATTATATTTCTTTTAACTTACATTGTCAAGTTTATCACATAAAATCGTGGTTGCAACAACGGCAAAATATGGTATGATTAAACAAATACAAGCTGAAGCGCTTAGAAAGTGAGGATCGATATATGAAATATCGAAAGTTTAAAAACGACCTGGAAATTTCCCAATTGGGCCTTGGCTGTATGCGCTTTCCCTTAATAGAAGGCGACAATTCCAAAATCGACGAAGAACAAGCTGAACGAATGATTTTGCACTGTTACGAAAACGGTGTCAACTATTATGATACAGCGTACCCCTATCATGTGGGGACTTCAGAAAAATTTGTCGGAAAAATCTTAAAAAAACATAATCTGCGCGACAAAATTCATCTGGCTACAAAAAATCCTGTTTGGCAAGTCACCGAAAACAAGGGATTTTATGTCCTGTTCGAAGAACAGCTGCAAAATCTCCAAACCGATTATTTGGATTTTTATTTAATGCATTCATTGAACGCCGGATCTTGGCATGCTTCAAAAAAGAACGATATCGAAAGTTTTATGGATACCATCAAAAAAGAGGGTCGTGCCAAGCAAATCGGTTTTTCTTTTCACGACAACTTGAAAATTTTTAAAGAAATCGTGGATGCTTACGACTGGGATTTTTGTCAAATTCAACTCAATTACATGGATCAAGACTACCAGGCCGGCCTAGAGGGCTTGCAATATGCCGCCAAGAAAGGTTTGCCCGTGGTGATTATGGAGCCTCTTAAGGGCGGCAGGCTCGCACCGGTGCTCACACCTTCCATGCAGGCGCTGTTTGACAAAAACAACGTAACGCTCTCACCTGTGGAGCTGGCGCTGAAGTTTTTGTTTAATTTGCCAGAAGTCAGCTGCGTGCTCAGCGGTGCCAGCAGTTATGACCAAATTGTCGAAAATGTCCGCAGCGCTTCTGTCTATGGCGTGGGCGATTTGACACAAAACGAAAAAAATCTCATCGACGACATGATCGAATTCTACACTTCCCGCACCAAGGTGCCCTGCACCGGATGCCTCTACTGCATTGACGACTGCCCGCAGCGCATCCCTATCAACATTATCTTCTCTTTGTATAACGGCAGGTATATTTATGAAAACGACAAATTGGCACGCATTCAATATGACGCGCATGTACCTGTCAAAAGAAGACCCGATCACTGCATCGAATGCGGTCAGTGCGAAGCGCATTGTCCACAACACATCAAAATTATCGACGAATTAAAAGTAGCACATGAAGATTTGCTCAGTATTGAGATGTAGCAAACCCAAAATATCCTTATACCTGATGAATCAACAGCAATAAAAAACCGGCAGTCTCTGCCGGTTTTTTCTGTATTAGCTGTACAAAATGAGCGCAATCATCTCCAAGGTGTCATCTCCGATGTTTTTCAAGTCGTGATATTCGGGGTCCGGTGTAATGCACAAATCCAACGCGCCCACTTCTACCTCTTTTCCGTTGTCGTTAAAGAGTCCGCGACCGCTGATGATATAATACCATTCCGTCTCGCCTACGTGCTGATGATGGCTGATGGATGCGCCCGGTTCCAGGAAGATATGATTAAACATTCTGCCCTTTCCGTTTAACTTGTCCGGCGCAATGACTTGACGCACTACGGCTTTGCCTTCGCCTGCGCCCCCCAGTTTTGTTGCTTGTGCTTCTGTTACTTTTATTACCATGACATTGATTCCTCCTTACTGAACTGATTTATTTATATTATATCAATCGAAAGTGTTATTTTCAACGAAAGAATATTCGAACATATGTTTGCTTTTTGCGTTTCGTTATGCTACACTAAACTCGGTGAAAATCATGATTACAGAAGAAACGTTAAAAAAACTCGAAATTCTTTCGGATGCCGCAAAATATGACACCACCTGTGCATCGGGCTATAATCAAACATCGAAATACAAAAATTTACGCACCCAACCAGTATCCGGCATTTGCCACAGCTACACGGCAGACGGCCGCTGCGTCTCGCTGCTTAAAGTGCTCTATACCAACAAATGCGTCTATAATTGCACCTATTGTGTCAATAAAGTCACGAACAACTGCCCGCGGGCGAGCTTTGACAGCGAAGAGTTGGCGGCGCTGACCTATGAATTTTATAAACGAAATTATATATCGGGGCTATTTTTGAGCTCCGCCATCGAAAACACACCCACCCAGACCCAGCAAAATATTTACCGCACGTTGCTTATTTTGCGAAAAAAATATGCCTTTGCGGGCTATATCCATGCCAAGGCGCTTCCCGGCGCCGACTTGGCTTTGATAGAGGCCTGCGGCCATCTGGCTGACCGCATGAGCATCAACATTGAACTGCCCACTCGCCAAAGCCTGCAACTATTGGCACCTCAAAAAACATTTGCCGCCATTGCCGCGCCCATGCAACTGATTCACAACCGGCTGCAAAAGGCGCTTTTTTCTCCAAGCAAACCCGTCCGACAATCTTTTTTGCCGGCAGGGCAATCCACACAAATGATTATCGGGGCAAGCAATGAGAGCGATTATCAAATTTTGCGCACCAGCAAATATCTCTATCAGTCTTTGGGGCTTGCACGCGTCACGTATTCGGCCTATATCCCCGTCAACGAAAACAGTCTGCTGCCCGCCCTGAGCACCCCGGTGCCCCTTAAGCGCGAAAATCGACTGTTTCAGGCAGATTGGCTCATGCGCTATTATGATTTTGATGCAGAAGAGTTGCTGTCTTCCGACATGCCCTTTTTTGATTTGAATATCGATCCCAAGGCCGATTGGGCATTGCGCAATTTTCACCTTTTTCCCATCGAGGTCAGCACCGCAGATTATGCAACCTTGTTGCGCATTCCCGGTATCGGTCGTCGCAGCGCCGCGCGCATTGTGCGGCTGCGCAAAGAGGGATTTTTGGACTTTGACGCACTTAAGCGCATGGGCGTCGTGCTCAAACGTGCACGCTATTTTATGGTTCTTCATGGCAAGCGCATGCCGTTTTCTGATTTTTATGCGGAAGATTTGCGTTCTATTTTGCGAGATCCTTCTTCGCATCAGCTGTCTTTTTTTTCGACAGGGAAAGGAGCCGCTCATGTATATCGCCTATGACGACACTTTTTCGGGCTTGCTCAGCGCACTGTATGTTTATTATACAAAGCCCGATATCCAAATCAGCCGTGTCTCTACCGCCCTTCCGCTCCTCGATTGTGTTGTGCACACCACCCATGCGCAAAATGCCGAAAAATTTGCACGCCGCATTTGTCGCCGATTTGGTCAAACAGCTTATGAAAACCTCTATTTTGCTTTTTTGTTCGGTTCTGATGATTTGGAGCAGGCCATTATTGACTACATTGCCTCGCTGATGCAAAAATCCGATGCCTATCCCCATGCTGTTTCAAAAATATGCAACTGGCGCAAACGAATTTTAAATTCGGTTTATCGATACTACGGTTTTTTGCGATTTTCCGAAAAAAATCATATTCTGTACGCCGCCTACGAGCCTGACTATGACATCAGTTTGTTGCTGTCGGGCTATTTTGCCGAGCGGCTTGCTTATGCACCCTTTGTGATACACGATTGCAGGCGCAGTATCATGCTGCTCCACCGCAACCGCCACTATTTGCTGACAGAGGCCAAGGAAGAATTTACCGCTGCGCGCTTAGACGAGGGCGAAACATATATTCAAAAACTTTTTCGTTCTTATTTTGAGTCGGCAAGTATTCAAACCAGAACCAACCCGCGCCTGCAACGGAGCAATTTTCCGTTAAAGATGCGCACCCATGCCTTTGAATTTGACAACCCCGACAAATAGCTTTAGAATAAAACCATCAACTTGTGATTCACATCAAGCTAAAAGGGGTTATTTGAGATGAAATATCAAGTGAAACCTTTTCTCAAAAGAGCCTTTTCACCGAAAATCGCTTCCATTGCAGCGCAAATGTCTTATTATTGGACGCTTGCGTTTATTCCTGCCATGATTTTTTTGATTTCCGTTACGACAAAACTTTATCTGCCTGTCGACAGTCTGTTTCCTTTTTTGCAGGCCGCCATGCCCGAATCGGCATATAACATAGTCTTCAGCGCCATTGAAGAAGTGCTCAGCTCGCAAATCAGCCTGGGTACACTTGTCCTTGCACTCTGGTTTTTGGTCAGCGGCATGAACGCTTTTATTTTGGGTCTGGCCACATCTTACCCCGACACCAACCACCGACGTCCCGTCAAGGTCATTGTTTTGGCTTTCATTTTTGCATTTATCTTTATCGCCATCATTGTGGTAGCGATTTTGCTCATCGTTTTTGGTCAACATTTGACAGAGTTGCTGGCACGTCTTTTGCCCGTTGGCATCAATTTACTCACAGCGGGCAGAATTGTCGGTTACTTTATCGTATTTTTGATGATGGTTCTCACTTTCAGTCTTTTATATCGATTTGCTCCCAACATCAAACTGCGCTTAAAAGACGTGTTTTGGGGTGCTCTTTTTTCTGCAACCGGCTGGATTATTGCCACGTTGCTCTTTCGCTTTTATGTGGACAACTTCGGCCGCTATGGTGTCATATTCGGCAGCCTCGGCGGCATCTTTGTTTTTTTGCTGTGGCTGTATATTCTCATCTTTATTATGCTGGTCGGCAACGAAATCAACGTCTCCTATTATCTGCAAAAATATAAGCCGCAAGATTGGGCGGATACATAAAAAAAAGAGTGAAGCAAAAGCCTCACTCTTTTTTTATGTATGGATATTATTAGCCAAAATATCTCTTTAACAAACCTTCAAAAGCCATACCATGTCTTGCTTCATCTTTACACATTTCGTGTACGGTGTCGTGTACGGCATCATAGTTCAACTGTTTTGCCAATGTTGCCAATTCTTTCTTGCCGAGGCAAGCGCCTTGTTCTGCCGCTACGCGCAACTCCAGATTTTTCTTTGTGCTGTCTGTTACCACTTCGCCCAACAATTCGGCAAATTTCGCCGCATGTTCCGCTTCTTCAAATGCGATGCGTTTGTAGGCTTCCGCCACTTCGGGATAACCTTCACGGTCAGCTTGTCTGCTCATGGCCAAATACATACCCACTTCGGTACATTCGCCCATAAAATTCATCTGTAAGCCTTCTACGACGCGCTCATCTACGTCTTTTGCAACGCCGATGACATGCTGGTCTGCCCAAGACAGCCCTTCGCCTTCTTTGATTTCGATAAATTTGTCACTTGGTGCCTTACATTGCGGGCAAAACTCCGGCGGGATTGTTCCTTCATAACCATATCCACAAATTGTGCAACTATACTTCATAACTTCCTCCTAATATAATAATAATTCTTATTATTGATTCTATATCATTTTATTTTAGATGTCAATATCAAAAAACGATTTTTGAAATTTTTTTCTGCTTATCCTGTCACATATGACACACATGACTATGCCAAAGAGCACAATCAGCGCCAAGGCCGCCTGTTTGTTGGGAATAACGAATAAAAACAAAACCGCAAGCGCACCGCATATCAACAGATACACAAATTGAAACAATCCCGCAAATAAAACATTGACATTTTGCTTAATGGCTCGCTGGGGATTGTCCCAAAACAGCGAAGGTCTGGAAGCATCCAAAAGAAACGAAAAATATCCCGCAGGCACAGTAATGATAAAGCCCAACACCACCGCCGCAATCAAAACAGCTGCATTGATTTTTGTCACAAAGAAAATGGCGATGCCGCTTAAAATCAATGTCGCCAAATTAATCAAAAAATGCGTCAACAAACGGGCGTTCATCTGCTCATTGGTACCTACCGGCATGGTTTTGGTAATCCAAAAACTTTGCCCCTCCCGCGAAAAGGTGGTTGCCGCCGTGGGGTTAAAGCCTACAAAGAATGCAAAAAAAGCAGCAATAATCAGCGTTGCCTGCACCTCATAGCCCGCAATCATTTGCGGCGTGAGAAGCTGTTGCATGCCTGAAGCCACGGACATTATCACCAACACCAAAGGCATCACAATCACCATGCCAATGCTGTTATACATAAAAACAGGGGTCTTTAAAATCAATCGAAAGTCATTTTTCAATATTGCCACCATTGGCCGCTGACTTTGTGCTTCTTTCAACGGTTTTTGCGCCTGTTTTGCCTTTTTGCGCGTACCGCTTTGCGCCGCGGAAAGCAGGGATTGAATGTAAAATTTTTCTCCGACAATGCCGCATAAGAGCACCACGGCAAAGGCAAGCGCCAAAAACAGAAAAAGATACCACAGCCCTGCCATCTGATTATAAAACACCATTGCCTTGCCTGCCAAGGTGGCGGGAAAGAAGATTTTGGCAATGACATCCAACAGCGCATTGGAATTTTGCAACATAGTGTTGATAACCGCTGCGGAGTCTTGCCCGCCCATGGTGGAACCCATTTTCGTTGCACCGAACTGCACTGCCATGACAATGGCCAATGTGAAAAACAAAATAATCAGCTGTGCCTTGTCTTTTTTTAACCCCAAATTGGCTCCGCGCATCAGCGCCATTACCAAGATACTGATAATGCCCAGCACCACAAGGGGCAAAATAAGCAAGCCGAGCAAAGCATAAAGATAATAGAGCACCCCTGCCTGCTGATTGATGCCGTAGGTGATTATCACCGGCAACATAATCGGAAAGACAAACAAATACTCCGTAAGCAATATCGTCAAAAGTTTTGAAAAAATAATGTTGCGCGGTTTGATCGGAAGCGCCAGCAATGTGTCTAAATCCTTTGACATATAAAAATACGAAATAATGTAACTGATGGCAAAAATCATGATGACCACGCAGGTAACAGCCAAAAACTGTACCGGATAGGCACTGACTTGATTCAACGCCTCGTAAGAGCGATACAATATAGAAGTAAACGCTACATATAACACATAAGAAGGCAACAGCAGGACAATCAAAATCACAGCCAAAACAATGCGGATGGGAGAATTTTTATTTTTCTTTCGGTTATACAAAAGCGCTGAAAGACCATACACATTTTTGATGCTGTATTTGCTCAAAACAAATAACTCTCTCATTGTTTTGTAATCTCCAAAAACATTTCTTCCAAGCTGTCGTCTTCACCCATTTTTTCCTGTAATTGGGCAATGGTGCCCTGTGTCACCAGGCTGCCTTTATCGATAATGGCCACCCGATCGCAAATGCGCTGTGCCACGTCCAAAATATGGGTCGAAAAAAAGACGCTGTTTCCGTTTTCGCAATAACTGCGCATCAATTCTTTGAGCGTAAAAGAGGCTTTGGGGTCCAGCCCCACCATGGGCTCGTCCAAAATCAACAATTTCGGCTCATGCAACAACGCCCCGATTAAAACAATTTTTTGCTGCATTCCGTGGGAATAGCTTTCAATGATATCGCCAAGCACATGATTGATTTCGAAAAGCGTCGCATATTTTTCGATTCGTTCTTTTCTTTCGTGGATCTGCACACCATAGACATCGCCGATAAAATTCAGGTACTCGATTCCTTTAAGCTTTGTGTAGATTTGCGGATTATCAGGCACATAACTGAGCATTTTTTTGCCCTTGACAGGTTCATTCCATATATTAATTCCGTTTACGGTTATGGTTCCGCTATCGGGTCTTAACAGCCCCACAATCATCTTGATCATCGTGGTTTTGCCGGCCCCGTTGGGCCCCAAAAATCCGTATATTTCCCCTTTTTTCACTTCAAAACTCACCGAATCCACGGCTTTGACGGCCGCCTTGCCGTAGGCTTTCGAAATCGCATCTACTTTTAACATATTCTCTCCTTATTGATTGCCTGTAAAAGCGGCAATATCGTCCAGCACAACGTTGTCCACATAGTTCATCGTCTGATAGTCACTTGCGTTCATGACTTTAGAGGGCATGAACAAGTGATTCAATTTATCGTACAATTTAAACGTCACATTTTTGTGGCCTGCAAGCCCGTTTTGCCACAGCGCGTATTCGTGTACGGAAACCTGATAATCATTCGCACCCTGCAACACCAACAGCTTGCCGCGGCTTTTTGCCACACTCAGCGGGTCATATCCTTTTAAATCCAGCCAATAAGACGCAGGTGCGCCCATGAGCTCTTCGGTGGTGTAGGAGGCGGCATTTTCTTTTGTCAGGTTTTTGATATTGGTATTTTGCACTTCCCACTTTTGAATTTCCGCCATTTCTTCCTGCGAAACTTTTCCGTCAAACTCTGAGAGATATTTGACTTGAGCAAGCGCCAAATCCTCTATCGGCGTAACATTTCCCGCCATAATTATATAGCCTTCTGCCCAGGGCAACTCTTTGGTAATGCGCCCCATTAAATGCCCGCTGAAACTGTGTCCCAAGATATAAATATTGTCATAGCCCAACGCATGCATTTTATAATAGGCATAGGTCACATCATCAATAATTTCGTCATCCACCGTAAAGTTTTCCGCTTGTGCCAATTTTGTTTTGTGCGTATAGGTTCGCTTGTCGTATCGAAAAACACTGATGTTGCGCTGAGACAGTCCCCAGGCAATATCGCGAAAAGGCTTGAGCACACCCAGGCTCTCATTGCGGTCAGAAGGTCCGGAACCCGCAACCAAAATTACAACGGTATTGCTCTGTGCATCACGGGGACTTGTCAGCGTCCCGGTCAGCGGATAGTCTTGCTCTCCGAATTTAATTTCTTTTTCAACAATCGTCTCCGGCATTGTCAACGTATCATAGGGCTCGATAAAAAAACCGATGATTTCGTCTTTTTCATTGAAAACAACGTGCGCCAAAAGACTGCCGGAGCGAAACACCGCCAGATATGTCGCTCGATTGGGCAGCGAATCCTTTTGTTTTTCTAAACTGTCCGGCACACCGAGATGCCCCACAATCACTTCATAGGACCCTTTTAGAACATCTTGTGTAATGGCGGCTTTTGCCTCTTGCGAATAGGTGTAATCACTGACCATTTTTGAAAAATTTTGTTGAAAATAATCTTGTATATAAGCTTCGGCGGTTTGCCGATTTGCCGCACTGAGCCCTGTGCACCCTGCCAAAAGCGCTACACAAAGGGCGATGCATAACCACAGCGCCACCGCTTTTTTTATTTTTTTCATAAAACCTCCTCGCAGCAGCTGCCTAAAAGACATTTTGATTTTAACCGTGTCTTTACGCAGAATCATGCTCCTCAGACCCGTTGTTTCAGCGCACTGCCAAATCCAACAAGGTCACTGTCTTTGCGCTGCCTGAAGGGTGCTTAATTTTCGTAGACACCCTTGTCCGTGATGGAAAAATCAACGATTTGATTTGCCTCGTTGAGCGTCACATTGAGCCAAATTTTTCCGTCGTCTAAAAGCAACTCGCGATAATACGTTTCATCAGCGGTGTCTTTGGCTTTCAATACCTGTGAAATCGCCGATTTTTCTCCGTATTTTTCATAAAATCCCTTTAATATCGCACCCTGCTTTTGTGCGTCAAATACATAACTGTCCGCAAAAACATAGGTATTTTTTATTTCTTCGTATTTTTCATCAATCAAATCATTGATAAAAGCTTTGACCATTTTTTCTTCTTCCGTTTTTTCGGGCTCTGCGCCCGGTATGCACCCTGCCAGTGACAAGACAGCGATGCACAATACAACAACTGCTAAAATAGCTTTGAATTTCACTTTCATTTTGTCCCTCTCTATCTCAAAACAGTATTTTCGCACTGCTTTATTATACCAACTACAACGTTATCTTTCCATCTCTATTTCTCGCTTCATAAAAAAACCGCTGCATCAGCTTGGCGCATTCTTCTTCTCGAATCCCGCTGTAAATTTCTATATTTTTTGTATTGGCAAGGGTTTGAATATGCACGGTGGATTCCACAAACCCGCTTTGCGGCTCAATGGCGCCATAAACCAGCCTGCTGAGTCTTGCAGCCAAAATTGCGCCCATGCACATCATGCACGGCTCTATGGTCACATATAGTTCACATCCCTGCAGATAGGTTGTTTGCAAAGAGCGCAGCGCCTGTTCAATGACAATCATTTCGGCATGCGCTGTGGGTGAATTGTTTTTTTTACACAGATTGTGTGCTACGGCAATGAGCCTATCACCCTGATAGATTGCCGCACCCACGGGCACTTCTTGCTCCTCGTAGGCCTTTTTTGCCATTTTAATTGCCTGATCCATTTTATCGAACATAATTTTCCTCCACAAAACATTATAACGCCTGAGCGGTTTTATGCAAGTGTGCGCTTCTTTGCAGATTGCCGAATTTGTTTCTCATTTTTCTTCCTTTGTAGTATAATAACGCCTATACCATGCAACAAAGGAAACCAAAGTAATGTATGCTTCTTTTTTAGACGAACTTTCCGCATTTCTTGATTCTTCCGCCGTGCAATGCAACGCAGACATGTCGCAATACACTTCTTTTAAGGCAGGCGGACGTGCAGATATTTTGCTTCATATTTCCGAGGCACAAACACTGCAGCGCACGGTTTGTCTGCTCAAAAAACATGCGCTGAAATATATGGTTATCGGCAATGGAACCAACCTGCTCGTAAAAGACACGGGATATGGCGGCGTGTTGATACGTTTTTTTCACGGCAGTTTTGCACCCGTTGTCAGTGGTACCACCCTTCATGCGCACGCAGGCATGCTGCTTTCTGCCCTCAGCCAATCTGCCGCCGAACAAGGTCTGAGCGGACTCGAATTTTTATCGGGCATTCCGGGCACGGTGGGCGGTGCCGTCTACATGAACGCCGGAGCCTACGGCGGCGAGATCAAAGATGTGTTGACCCAAGTGCACGCACTGACAGCCGACGGCACCATGACTATCCTTCCTGCGGACCAATTGGAGTTTGCCTATCGCTCAAGCGCGTTTCACCACAACGGCGCTGTTATTCTCAATGCCGATTTTCATGCCACCTACGCACCACCGGCATCCATCTATGCCAAAATGTCTTCCATCAATGCAAAGCGCAGAGAAAAACAGCCCTTGGAGTATCCTTCTGCCGGCAGCACATTCAAGCGTCCTGTCGGATACTATGCAGGCCAACTCATTGAACAATGCGGGCTGAAAGGGCGTGGCGTGGGTGGCGCCAAAGTCAGCGAAAAACACGCGGGCTTCATCATCAATTATAACCATGCCACAGCGCAAGATATTATCGATACCATCGACATGGTTCGCCGCACCGTGCAAGACGCCTTTGGTATCACATTAGAAACAGAGGTGCAAATTCTCGGCACTTAATTTTTATCATGAAAGATTTTATAAAAAAAAGACCATGCATATGCATGGTCTTTGCTGTTTCAATAATTTACTGCAGCGCCGTGACACGTCGCCCTATTTGCAAGAACGAAAAGTAGTTTCTGATCATCGTGGGCTTTTCGTTGATTCGAATTGCAAAGTGCAGGTGAGGGCCTGTGCTGTTGCCCGTATTGCCCATGCTGCCAATGACTTGCCCTTGCTCTACCGTTGCACCTACGCTGACTTTGTAGGCAGACAAGTGACCATAGAGTGTAGAATAACCGCCTGCATGGTTGATGATGATGCAATTGCCGTAGCCAAAATACCATTTTGCCAGGACCACAACCCCTGAGTCGGATGCATAGATCGGCGTCCCCGTTTGATTTGCAATATCCACGGCATAACCGGGACCGTGAGAGCCGGGTTTTGCAATCGCTGAGACCGTTCCGCTTGCCGGCACCACAAAGCTTCCCGAACTGCGCACCGAAGGCAGCGGCATCGTGCCCATAACGACCACAGAATCCACCGGTTCTTTGACTCTTTCTCGGGTTTGAATTTGTCGGCTGATTTCTTTTCCGTTTTCGTAAGAAACCACCGCCGTCACTTTTTCTTCCCCTTCTATTCCTGCCGATTTAATGCGTTCGGCTCCCTCATACATCGTGGAATCATATTCAAATTTCTTGCCATAGGCAACCGATTCGCTGTAAATGATTTCCTTGGTTGTCTTAATGGTAATCAGCGGCTTTTCCGTGGCTGCCGCACTCGTTTTAAATTTGTCTTTATCAATGCTAAATGCCGTCATCACCCGACCGCTGTCGGTGAGTTCCATCGCGGTTTTTGCATCTGCACTGCTTGCCAATACCGCAGCGTTCTCAGTGCTTGTCGGTTGCACTTCATCGTTAAACACAGAAGAAACAACACTGTCCACAGACTTAATTTGCGACATAGGAATGATTTTTTCTTCCATGGTGATGGCCTGATCAATCTGCGCTTCCCCAATGAGTTTTTCATTTTCATTGGTGGACGAATACTGCATTGTCAGCTCTTTCATCACCGCTTGTCCGTCTTCTTTGGAGCCGACGGAAGCCAACTCCTGGCCGTCTACATATAAAATAACGCCTTTGACGTATAGTTCAAAACCCTCTTGATAAATCTTTTGCTTGCATGTCTCCGCATCCATCATGCCGGCCGATTTGGATACCGGCGCTTTTGTATATACCACGGTTTGTTCATAGTACAAATCCCCAATATCATACCACTGACTCATATCGTTTTCGATATTTTTCAAGGAGTTTTCAAATATTTCGGGCTCTTTGACCACCCCCACCTCGTCGCCGTTTAAATATACCGTATAGCCGTGTGCCAACTGCGGCATAAACAACAACAGCGCAAAGAGAAACGTTGCGCAAAAGGCGATAACGGCTTTTGTTTGATTGGCTTTGACGGCGCCGGCGGCGCGAAGCACTTTTTCTTTCAGTACCGAATAATAAAACTTCAATACACATTGTATGCGCAGCAACTTATAGTCTGTCTCTTGCATCCACACCCCAAAGGAAGTCAAATTTGGTTTGACACCTCTTTGCTTTTTACGCAAGGATTCTTTTTGCCAACGCACATAGGTCATTTCATCAATTAAGTGTCGACGGCTTTTTTTGCGCACAATGCGCGCATTGGCTTTTTCGATTCGTTTATTATAATTTCTTCTCACTTGAAA
>ENA-UOOM01001452-UOOM01001452.1-fermentation-metagenome-genome-assembly--contig:-NODE-1452-length-22702-cov-52.386983_pt1 | contig 22702 bp, 16 predicted proteins | sample MGYA00245781_ERZ724031 | MGnify/ENA primary metagenome ERZ724031 (study PRJEB28704, sample SAMN03018317) | fermentation metagenome | biome: anthropogenic terrestrial biome; feature: soil... | reverse complement strand
ATATCCCAATATTCATTTCTCAGGAGGTTAAATTTTATTTTGAGACAGCCTCATTTTTTTAATAGGCGCGTTCTCTCAGGTAAACAAGAAAAAGACGCATAAGCGATTTAATGTTGTTATCGAATGTAAAATCCGCGATAATCTTTTCCGCTTCGTCGAGAAACTCATCCATTCTTCTATATGCATGCTCCACTCCACGATTATTTCTTGCGAACATGAGCAGTTTTGTGATATTATCTTCGGTGTAATCGCGCGATGTAATGATACCTATCATCTCTTTACTTAGATCCTGCGGTGCATTTTTTAACGCATAAATCAGGGGAAGTGTAATCTTCCCCTCCCGTATATCGTTGCCGGTAGGTTTTCCAATGTCGGTTTGGTAATAGTCGAAGATGTCGTCTCTGATTTGGAAACAGATTCCAAGAAGCCCACCCAGTTCTCTGAATCTTTCAATCGTTTCGATCCCTGCTCCACCGGTAATAGCCCCGATGGTAATACTCGCACGCATGAGCGACGCAGTTTTTTTGTCGATGACATCAAAATAAGCATCCTCGTCAATGATGACATCGCTGGCAAGAGAATATTGATCCAGTTCTCCCTCGGAAAGATTTTGTCCCAGTTCCGAAATGATGCTGACAATACCGAGATCTCTTGTTTTCACACTCTCCATCAATGCAGTGGACAAAAGATAATCACCGATCAGCACAGCTTTGGTATTATCAAATACGGCGTTCACGGATTTTTTACCTCTTCGCATATCCGACTTGTCGATTACATCGTCGTGTATCAGTGTAGCCGTATGCAAGAGTTCAACTGTCACCGCACCGTGATAGGTTTCCGGGATAATGCGTCCGCAAGCCTTGGCTGTTAAAAGCACCAGTATGGGTCTCAGTCGTTTTCCGTTCGAGTTAAACACATGGCTGATCATCTCCGCTACACGCGGATTGTCACTTTTGAGCGACTGGCGGAAATAATCTTCGAAAAGAAGGAGCTCTTCCCGAAGAAAATCTTTTATTATCTGACTTTGATCCATTACACCTGCTTAATAACTTACAAAAGTAAAAATAATTCTCCTGTTCGCAACAAATATTCGTAACTTTACAGTTTCAAAATTAATTTTTTGAAAACGTGGTGAAACGAGCACGAACATTATAACGTACTAACTGATGACTAAAAATAAACTTTTCCTCCTCGACGCATACGCCCTCATTTACAGATCGTATTACGCTTTTATCAAAAATCCGCGCATAGACTCGAAAGGAAGAAATACCTCGGCTATTTTCGGCTTTGTAAATACGCTGGAAGAGGTGCTGCGAAAAGAGGATCCCACCCACATAGCGGTCGCTTTTGATCCTCCGGGTCCCACCTTTCGTCATACAGCTTACGAAGAATATAAGGCACAGCGTGAGGCTACACCGGAAGTAATTAAATTATCTGTTCCCATCATCAAGGATATCATCAGTGCCTACAACATTCCGGTGCTGGAAGTACCCGGTTACGAAGCGGATGATGTGATCGGCACAATCGCCAAACGGGCGGACAAGGATCGCTTTGACGTGTACATGATGACACCCGACAAGGATTACGGACAACTAACTGAATCTCATATCTTTATATACAAACCAAAATACGGAAGCAATGATTTTGACGTACTGGATGACAAAAAAGTAACGGAAAAGTACCAGATTGATCATCCGTGTCAGATGATCGATTTATTGGGATTAATGGGTGATTCTTCCGATAACATCCCCGGCTGCCCCGGTGTGGGAGAAAAAACTGCTGTAAAACTGCTGCGGGAGTTCGACTCGATAGAAAATCTGCTTAAAAATAGCCATCAGCTAAAAGGGGCTTTAAAGGCCAAAATAGAAGAAAATAGCGACCAGATACGTTTCTCCAAATTTCTGGCTACCATCAAGACAGACGTGCCCATTGAGGTGTCGGAGGACGATTTTATCCGGAAAGAGATAGACGAAGGTGCCATAAAAGAACTCTTCGAGGAACTCGAATTTCGTGCCCTTCTCAACCGGGTATTGAAGCAGGATCCGGTGAAAACAGCACCGAAAGGTCCGTTACAGGGTGATTTGTTTTCCCTGTTCGATTTGCCGGAAACAAAGAATTCAGACGAATCGCCGACAGCTATCTCTCCCGAAATGCCGGCCGACTTCACCAATATCCACACCACCCCGCATCAATACACGATGGTTGAGACTGAAGATGAGATGGCCACATTGAGCAGGATGTTGTGCCAACAACAATCGGTCTGTTTCGACACCGAAACTACAGGCGTAGACCCATTGCTGAGTGAACTGGTGGGACTTTCTTTTGCATTTAAAGAAGGTGAAGCCTATTATGTACCCATCTCTGCGGATCGAGCGGAAGCTCAACGACAGGTCGATATTTTTCGTCCCTTTTTCGAGAGCGAAAACATAGAAAAAGTAGGGCAAAACATCAAATACGACATCCTTGAACTGCGGAATTATGACATTCGGGTGCGGGGATCACTTTTTGATACCATGATCGCGCACTATCTGATCAACCCTGAAATTCGTCACGGCATGGACTACATGGCCGAGATCTATTTGAAATATAAAACAATACACATTGAAGAGTTGATTGGTGCCAAGGGGAAAAATCAAGGAAATATGCGCGACGTTGACCCGGCGATCGTCACCGACTATGCCGCAGAGGATGCCGACATCACGCTTAAACTGAAGCACAGGCTGGAAAAAGAGATTCACGCGAACGGACTCGATCATCTTTTGTACAGCGTGGAATTTCCGCTTATTTATGTGCTGGCAGATATGGAATGGACAGGAGTGCGTCTGGATCTGGAGGCTATAAACGATCTTTCAAAGCAATATACCGGCGAACTGGAATTGATTGAGAAAGAGATCACGGAGATGGCGGGTATTGAATTTAACATTAACTCCCCAAAACAGATAGGCGAAGTACTGTTCGACAGAATGAAGATCACGGATAAACCGAAAAAAACCAAGACGGGACAGTACAAAACCAGCGAGGAGGAACTGGAAAAAATTCGATCCAAACATCCTATAATTGGTAAAATACTGGAACAAAGGGGACTAAAAAAAATATTGAGCACTTACGTGGACGCTTTCCCGCTGCTAATCCATTCACGTACCGGTAAAATCCACACATCGTTCAACCAGACCGTGGCAGCAACGGGACGTTTGAGCAGTACGAACCCGAATCTGCAGAACATCCCCATACGCGACGAACGTGGCAAGGAGATGCGTAAGGTATTCATTCCCGATGAGGATTGTTTGTTTGTCTCCTCAGACTATTCACAAATTGAACTGCGCATCATGGCCCACCTAAGCGGAGACCATAATATGGTGGAAGCGTTCAATAAAGGGCTGGATATCCACGCTGCCACAGCCTCAAAAATTTTTAAAGTCCCTCTGGAAGAAGTAACAGGAGATATGCGGAGAAAGGCAAAAACGGCCAATTTTGGTATTATTTATGGAATCACTCCCTTTGGATTATCGGAAAGGCTGACTATCTCCCGCACTGAAGCCAAAGACCTGATTGACGAATATTTTGCCACATTCCCCGATGTGAAACGCTATATGGATGAAAGCATTGCAAGGGCGCGCACTCAAGGATATGTCGAGACAATATTCGGAAGAAAACGTTATCTGCCGGATATTAATTCCCGTAATGCTACCGTGCGTGGATACGCGGAACGCAATGCCATTAACGCCCCCATTCAGGGAAGTGCGGCGGATATTATCAAGGTGGCCATGGTGCGAATTTTCGAGCGGCTGGAAAAAGAGAAGATGCGTTCGAGAATGATCCTCCAGGTACACGACGAACTCAACTTCAACGTTATCCCCGATGAACTGCCGAGACTGAGGCAAATAGTGACAGAGGAGATGGAACATGCCTTTCGTCTGCAAGTTCCTTTAAAAACGGATCTGGGAGTAGGAGAAAACTGGCTGGTGGCTCATTAACACAAAAGTCATGCTCGACGGATTGGCAGATTACGGATACTGGGGGTTGCTGTTGGCTTCTTTTCTTGCAGCAACCATACTTCCTTTCAGCTCCGAAGTAGTTTTTGCGGCGTTGATAGCAGCAGGAATGGATCTGTGGACCAGCATTATCTATGCTACGGTCGGGAATGCTATGGGAGGTGCTACCTGCTACTACCTGGGAAGATTGGGTAAAACACAATGGCTGGAAAGATGGTTCAAGATAAAGCCCGAAAAAATTGGTAAAACCATCCAGTGGCTGCACGGGAAAGGCGCCATGATGGGGTTTTTCGGTTTTATGCCAGCTGTTGGAGATGCAATGATCGTGGCACTTGGATTTATGCGAGCCAATGTCTCGGTCGTGATGATCTCAATGACCATGGGCAAGTTTTTGCGCTATCTGCTCATCGGTTTTGGCACAGACAGGATTCTTTCCTGGTTCTGACTAGTGTCAGGCTTCAGTCATCCCGTTTAGTTCTTGATTCAAATATAAATTGACATGACAATACTTTTTAACGAAATAGTTTACGGACCTGTTCACAGCAGAAGAATGGGAACGTCGTTAGGAGTAAACCTGTTACCCTACGACGGCAAACTCTGTTCGTTTGATTGCATCTACTGCGAATGCGGTTTCAATAAAGACTTTCGTACAAAAACGAAACTACCCGACAGGGAACTTGTAAAAGCTGCTTTGGAAGATAGGCTGAAGTCGCTTCGTGAAGAGGAGGCTAAACTCGATGTGATCACATTTGCCGGAAACGGCGAGCCTACCCTGCATCCTGAATTTGATAAAATCATTGATGATAGCATTGCATTGCGGAATCGCTACTATCCTCATACAGGAATAAGCGTACTTTCCAACGGCATGCATTTGTCGAAAAAAACAGTTTTCAATGCACTCCAAAAGGTCGATCATCCCATCTTAAAACTTGATTCGGCCTTCGACGAAACTGTCAGGATAATCGATCGTCCCAATACCCCCACCTATGGAGTAGCAAGACAGGTGGCACGCTATAAACAATTTCAGGGCAATTTTATTCTCCAGACCATGTTTTTAAAAGGCACTTTCGAAGGGAAGATAATCGACAACACCACAGAAGAAGAGATTTTTGCATGGTTAGAGCTTATTAGAGAGCTCAAGCCGCGTGAAGTGATGATCTATACTATTGATCGGGAAACACCCGCAAAAGGGCTTCAAAAAGCCTCTGCTGAAGTCCTCAAAAAAATAGCCGAACAGGTAGAGGAACTGGGGATTAAAACCAATGTAGCTCTGTAAAGATCAGACATTAAAACGAAAGTGGATGATATCACCATCCTGCACCACATATTCCTTGCCTTCCACATTCATTTTACCAGCTTCCTTGACAGCACTTTCAGAACCGTAGGTGATGTAATCATCGTATTTAATGACCTCGGCACGAATAAATCCTTTCTCAAAGTCCGTATGGATTACACCGGCACATTGTGGGGCTTTCCATCCTTTCTGAAATGTCCAGGCACGTACTTCCTGTACTCCAGCGGTAATAAATGTTTGCAGGTCAAGCAACCTGTAGGCCGATTTGATGAGTCGGTTGACACCGGATTCTTCCAACCCAATTTCGTTCAGAAACATTTGCCTTTCTTCGTAGGTTTCAAATTCCGCTATTTCTGATTCAATTTTGGCAGCCACTACCAGAATTTGCGCGTTTTCGTTTTTCACCGCTTCGCGCACTGCTTCCACATACCTGTTTCCACTCACTGCACTGGCTTCGTCTACATTGCAGACATACAATACCGGTTTGGAAGTAAGTAGAAAAAGTCCCTGGGCAGCCTTCGTTTCATCTTTGGTATCGAAAGTCACTGTCCGTGCCGATTCTCCACGCAACAAGGCAGCGCGTATTTTTGAATAAACTTCAAAAGCGAGCTTGGCATCTTTGTCGCCCCCCGTCTTTGCCTGCTTCTCCACCCTATTGATGCGCGCTTCAATCGTCTCCAGATCTTTCAGCTGCAGTTCGGCATCAATAATCTCCTTGTCCCGCACCGGATCAACCAGTCCGTCTACGTGCGTCACATTCTCGTCGTCGAAACAACGCAATACATGCAGAATTGCATCTGTTTCCCGAATATTGGCCAGAAACTTATTCCCCAAACCTTCTCCTTTGCTCGCTCCCTTCACCAATCCCGCAATATCTACTATCTCTACAGTAGTAGGCAAAATTCTCTGTGGATGAATAAGTTCAGCCAATTTATTAAGCCTATCATCCGGAACCGTAATCACACCCACATTGGGTTCGATAGTACAGAATGGAAAATTTGCCGCCTGCGCTTTCGCATTCGACAAACAATTGAAAAGGGTTGATTTCCCTACGTTGGGAAGCCCCACAATACCACATTGAAGCGCCATTTTTTTCGATTTTTAAAGACGCTCACTCCAATGAAACCAGTAAAGAATCAGCAGAAGAGAGCCATACATTTTTTGCGGGTGCAAAGGTACAAAAAAGGGATCAGTTTATCAATTCTCTGGAATGGTTGACAAAACAGAGTCCATATAACGATCACAGACCGTGACGTGCGGAAATCTCCAGCATCCGTTCAATTGGCTTCACAGCTTTTAACCTGATCCTTTCTTCAATAAAAATCTCGGGTGTTTCATTTTTGAGAGAGAGATACAGTTTCTCTAACGTATTCATTTTCATATAAAAACACTCATTACACGCACAGGTGGAATCTTCAGGAGGAGCCGGGATAAACTCTTTTTCCGGATTTTCTTTTTGCATCTGATGCAATATGCCTGCTTCAGTAGCCACAATAAACTGTTTTTTATCGGAAAGGGTCGCAAATTTAAGAATGGAAGAGGTTGACCCTACGTGATCGGCCATTTCCAAAAGATATTTTGGACATTCGGGGTGAGCCAGCAATAACGCTTCAGGATGTTCTTTTTTGAGATCCATAATTTTCTCCAGCGAAAACTGTGCGTGTACATGACAAACACCGTCCCACAACAACATATTTCTTCCGGTGAGTTTGTTGATATAATCACCCAGATTTTTATCAGGACCAAAAATTATTTTTTCATCTGCCGGAAGCGATTCAACCACCTGTTTCGCATTGGTAGAGGTGACAACGATATCGGTCAATGCCTTTACGGCTGCCGTCGTATTCACATAGGAAATAACCGTATGGCCTGGATGATCATGCACAAATTTCTCAAACTCATCAGCCGGACAACTCTCTGCCAAAGAACAACCGGCCATCAGATCCGGAATAAATACCCGCTTTTCCGGACTTAATATTTTTGCGGTCTCACCCATAAAATGCACGCCACACAACACAATGATGTCGGCAGTGGTCTTCGCAGCCCACTGGGCCAATGCCAGACTATCTCCCACAAAATCGGCAATATCCTGGATATCAGATTCCTGGTAATAATGCGCCAGAATAATGGCGTTTTTCTCTTTTTTCAGGAGTGCTATATTTTGAATGATTTCTGCTTTTGTCATAACCTAATTATTATATATATAGTTTTAAAAATAAAAAAGAAGTATGATGATGATGATAGCCTGTTGAAACTGTCAATCAGTTTTATTCAAAAAATTTGGAAGTCACGTTTTCAAATTATGAAAGCAAGTTATCGTCAAATAATCACGGCTTTAATTATTTTCTTTATACTGATATTCAACCGTATAAGAAAAGTTATCGAAAGCTGTTGATAAAAAGCAAAGTTAATAATTAATTTCTTTTCCATTGCTGTCCTCTTGTTGAAAAGAGGTGGAAACATTGCTGTAAAAAAAGCGTAACAAATTTGTAATTATGCAAAATGTTTTTATCGGAAAATTGATTTTAAATAAAAAAATGAAATTATGAATTTCTTTCTACAATTCTTTCACAAGTTATCAACAAAAGTCTCTTTCAGGCAAAAATATCCCAAGTAACTTAAAAATAAAGTATTAAAAAGAAAGACGAATAATTATATATTGTTAATACTCTTTTTTTTACTTTCTTTTTAGAACAAAGTTTTTATACTTTTGTTTCTAATATAAGTAAGGTGAAGAAACTATATTCCATACTATTTGTCTGCTTGCTGATTATTCTGACACACTCATGTATGTCGACAGTAAAGATAACGTCCGTGGTAGAGAAAGACAGGGAAGGGGATTTTCTGCTTAAGTGGGAAGTAAGTCCCGATCAGGAGGGCAACATTGATATCTACTCTTCTCTTACTGACAGTTCCCTGACAAGTTTTACGCCGGTTGCAACTACCAGGATTACGGATCAGGTGCTTAAAGTGAATCCTACCGGTTCCGGCTTGCGGGAATATTTTATTCTTCGTACTGCCGGCGTTCACTCCGGTGTAGTGGCCAACAGGGTTATCGACATGAATAACATCAAGAACTTTCGTGACATCGGCGGATATTATACCACCGATAACCGGCAAATGAAGTGGGGTGTTATCTATCGTTCGGGCAATCTTAGCAACGCCACCCTCTACGATCAGGAACGCATCCGGAGGTTGAAAATAAAGACGGTGATCGATTTTCGTTCGGAGAGAACAGCCGGAAAATATCCCATCCTCCTTCACCCTTCAATCAGAAAAATAGCTTTGCCGCTGGCGCCCATGGATGCAGGCAAACTTGATGAACAGATGAAAGACGAACATTTCGACCGGAGCGATGCCATTCGTTACGTGCAGGAAGAATATGTCAATCTGGTAGAGAATCACAAAACTCAGTTTGCCGAAATGTTCGATCTGCTTGCCAACGACAGCAATTACCCTGTTCTGTTGTCCGGTTCATTGGGAAAAGATGGGGTTGGAATAGCTACCTATTTGATTTTGTATGCCATCGGGATACCCCAAGGCATTCTGGAGCAGGATTATATGCTTTCCAATCAGCATATTGATCCTGCAAAAGCAGAGATAGATGCCAGAACTCTCTCCGAGTCGATGCAGGAAGCTGTCACAGCCATGTTATCCGTCAACAGGGCTTACCTTAATTATGCCGTAGACCATATCAAACTAAAATATGGATCGTTGGATAATTATCTGGAGAAGGAACTCAGGGTAACCATCGGCAAAAGAAATTTACTCAGGAAATATCTTCTATACCAGTTCTGATTTATTTTTCTTCGTTAACCCGGTCACGTTCTAATTATCCAATTTATTTTCATACCTTTGCACCCGATTTTAAAAAGGGATGATTAAAAAAGTCTTCTGAAAAAGAGGTTATCATCAAAAAACATCGTCCCAAAATCACAGATTGTCATTGAATTTTCTCTCATCTTTATGAAGTCGGTTATGTGGAGTAAGGAGAAAGATCAATACTCACACATTAATAATTTATAAAAATGAGTACATTTCAAGAACTGGGTGTGATGCCCGAAATTCAGCAAGCGATTACTGAACTGGGATTTGAACAACCCATGCCGGTACAAACGGAGGTAATCCCCCAATTGCTGGCCAACACGCGCGACATCATCGCACTTGCCCAAACAGGAACCGGAAAGACAGCCGCTTTCGGAATTCCCATCATTCAGAAAACAGATGTAAAACATCTTTCGCCGCAGACACTAATCCTGTGTCCTACCAGAGAACTATGTCTGCAGATTGCCGGTGATCTGACCGACTATTCTACCTATGTGAAAGATATTAAAATTCTTCCTGTTTACGGAGGATCGAGCATTGAAAGTCAGATACGAACATTGAAAAGAGGGGTGCACATCATTGTGGCTACCCCGGGAAGGCTTATCGACTTGATTAAGCGTAAAACAGTATCTCTCAGCAACGTGCACACCATGGTGCTGGACGAAGCAGATGAAATGCTGAACATGGGTTTCTCTGAGGACATTGATGAAATTCTTTCCTATCTGCCACAGGAACGGAGCATGTTGTTGTTTTCTGCCACGATGCCGAAGGAGATTGAAAAAATTACACGGAAGTATATGCAGGATCCGAAGGAGATCACCATTGGCCGGAAGAATGAAGGGGCACAAAGTGTGCGTCACATCTACTATATGGTGCATGCGAAAGACAAATATCTGGCATTGAAACGCATCGTGGATTACTATCCCAATATTTACGGCATTGTTTTCTGCCGTACGCGCAAAGAGACACAGGAAATTGCCGACAAGCTTTTGCAGGATGGGTACGATGCGGATTCGTTGCATGGCGACCTTTCCCAGGCACAGCGTGACTTTGTGATGGGTAAATACCGGAATCACAATCTCCAGTTGCTGGTAGCGACCGATGTCGCTGCCCGTGGGCTGGACGTGGACGACGTGACGCACATTGTCAATTTCGGACTGCCGGATGATTTTGAGATATACACACATCGTAGCGGAAGAACCGGCAGGGCTGGAAAAACAGGCACGTCAATATCCATTATCCATACCAAGGAGAAAGGAAAAGTAACACAGATAGAAAAACTGATCAACAAGAAATTTGAGAAAAGAGAAATTCCCAAAGGAGATGTGATTTGCGAGAAACAGTTGTTCAACTTTGTGGATAAAATTGAAAAGGTAAAAGTAAACGAAGCAGAGATCGAGCGTTTGCTGCCCTCTATTTTTCGTAAACTGGAATGGCTTGAGAAGGAGGATATTATTAAACGAATTGTTTCTCTTGAGTTTAACCGGCTGATTGAATATTATCAGCAGGCGGAAGAAATTGAAGAGCCGCAGGAATCCTCTCGCAGGAACAGAGAAGAATCCCGTGGTAAAAGAGGAGATAATAGGCAGGAGAATGGTGCCCGTAAGCCGGAAAAAGGATATGCACGACTCTTTATCAATGTCGGGAAGATGGATGGCGTGAATCCGGCATCACTCATGGGTTTTATCAACGACAATGTAAAGGGAAAGGTACCCATAGGGCGTATCGACCTGATGAAAAGCTTTTCCTTTTTTGAAGTACCGGAAGAGCTTGCAGGAAAAATAGTTAATACATTTCGTGGTATGTACATTGAAGACCGGAAACTGGTCGTGCAGTTGGCGCAGGAAGGTGAAAGGCCCGAGAAAGGGAAGAAGAAATTTTTCGGGAATGATTACGGGAATAAAAGTAAAAAGAAGAAATTCAGATATTAAAAAAAGGACGGGGCAGAGCACCCCGTTTTTTTATCGCCTTAAATCTTAACAGAAACGTAACCTAAGCGTAACCGGTCTGTAACATTTATAACAGACCTTTGTGCCGAAAATGAACTTAATATTAAATTTGTGGCGCATAAATTTATTTTGTCAAAATTGTCCGGTCTATTGTTCTTTATCTTTGCCTTTTCGCTTGCTGTTCAAGCTCAGACAGGCACAATCAGGGGTACAATCACGGACGCAAAAACCAATGAGCCGCTCATCGGTGCATCGGTATTGGTAGAAGGAACCACGAACGGAGCGGCGGCCGATTTAGACGGCAACTATGTTATCCAGAATGTACCGGCAGGAACATATTCACTCATTGCTTCGTATGTATCATACGAGTCTGCAACCATGACAGGTGTGGTTGTCCGGGGAGACCAGGATATTGTGGCAGACTTCCGGATGAATTCCGACGATATAAGCCTGGAGGAGGTGGAGGTGGTGGCGCGTGCCAATCGCGAAAGCGAGAACATCCTGCTGATGGAGCAACGCCAGGCGCTCGTAGCCACCCAGGCTGTGGGAGCCCGTGAATTGTCCCGGAAAGGAATTGGCGATGCGCAGGCGGCCGTAGCACAGGTATCCGGTATTTCACGCCAGGAGGGCGTAAAAAACGTGTTTGTACGCGGATTGGGCGACAGATATAACGTAACCCTGCTCAACGGCTTTCCGATACCCTCGGAAGACCCCGAATATAAAAATATTGCGCTGGACTTTTTCGGGACCGATGTGATTCAGAATATCGGTGTCAATAAAGTATTCAGCGGAAAAGATTATTCCGATGTTGGAGGTGCTATTATTGATATCGCTTCAAAGGAGCTGGTGGGAGAGCAGGAATTTAAAATTGATGTTTCTGCCGGATTGAACAGCGCAGCAACCGGCAGCGATTTTCTGCATCAGGACGGCACGAATTATTTTGGTTTTTCCAATAGAAAACAGCCGCTTGGCAACCTGTTTACTTTTCCTAACAGTCTTGATCCTGCAACGATTTCCATTCCGCTAAATCACAGCTACGGGCTCTCCGGAGGAAAGCTTTTCCGGCTTGGCGAAAACAACAATCCTCTTTCGTTTTATGTGGTAGCTTCGCACAGTACCGATTACTCCTATACCCGTGAAATTGTGCGTAACTCCATCACAAGCGGACTTATTTATCAGGATCAGGAAGGGAAAAAATATGCTAGGAATACCAACCAGCTGCTATTGGGTAATCTGAATTATATCCTGAACCGTAAACACAATCTGCAATATCATTTCATGCTAATCCACGCCAACAATCAGTACGTGGGGGAATACTCCGGCAAGCACGGCGAACGGCATCAGGACAGTGAAGACTATATGGGTTTTCATCGCAGGCAGCAAGCAAACGACAATATGCTTATTTCCAATCAATTGATCTCAGACTGGAAGTTATCTGATCAATTGGATCTGGAAATTGGTGTTTCCTACAATGCCATTACAGGTTCAGAGCCCGATAGACGCGAAAATTATCTCTCCAGAATGGCGGACGGATCCTATATTCTTACCGGAAGTAACCGTCAGAAGCGTTTCTTCTCCATCTTGAAGGAAAACGATGTCAACACAAAAGCAAATTTTACTTATAGACTTGACGATCGGTTTAACAGTGGCCATTCATCCTTGCAGTTCGGATATACGGGACGGTTGGTAAATGACAACTTCGAAGCGGTGGAATATAATTTTACGGCTGTGCCCGGCACCATTCCCATTGATCCGCTTCAACTGGACAATTTTTACAACGTTTCAAACCTCAAAGCCGGGCTTTTCGGTATGACCACAGGCGAAACAAATTCGTATAAGGTCGCCAAATTCATCCACTCCGGGTTTGCAGAAGGAACCTATCAGTTGTTCCCCAATGTAACCGGCAATATCGGTTTGCGCATGGATATTGCGGAAATGACGGTAAATCACCGTGTGCAGCATGTACAGCCGGGTGAGGAATCCATTCGGAAAAACTACTTTTTGCCCAGTTTGAATCTGAAATACGACCTGAACGATAAAAACAGTATTCGGGTGGGGGCAAGCAAATCCTATACGTTGCCTCAATCAAAAGAAATATCCCCGTATCAATATGTAAATATCTCTTTTTCAAGCCAGGGTAACCCCAATATAAAACCGTCCGACAATTACAACGTCGATCTGAAATGGGATTATTACATGAGTTCCGGTGAATTATTGACATTGACGGGCTTCTATAAGTATATTGTCAATCCCATCGGACGAGTCGACCAGGGTAATTCGGCCGGGCTGCTCACCTACGACAATATCAGCGACCATGCCGTTGTGGGGGGAATAGAGTTCGAGTTCAGGAAGAATCTCTTCAATCAGTTCAATACGCACTTTGAGAAGATGCACAGACTCTCCTTAGGGTTGAATGCATCCTATATTTATACGAATCTTACATTGGATATTCTCAATACAGAAGCCCGTAAGAGTGGCTTAGAGGGTGCATCGCCTTTCCTTACAAATCTGGATCTTTCCTATACTCACACAAAAAAAGAAAAGAGCTTTGTGGCCTCCATCATATTCAACTACTTCAGCAACCGTATACATACGGTGGGAGCCAAGGGTTTTAAGGATATCATGGAAGAAGGTGTTCCCACCCTCGATTTCGCTTCTTCCTACAGTTTTAACAACCATCTATCGTTGAAAATGAAGGCTCAGAACCTGCTGAATGCTTCCTACCGGCTGTCGAGACAAAGCAGCGTTTCCGACGAGAAGGTGATACTGAATGAATTCAAGAAAGGACAAAATTTCAGCTTGGGGGTAAGCTACGAATTTTAAACAATGATAAATTTTTGTAACACGATAATTTTTAATTTGACAAAAAATGAAAAAGATTATTTTTAGTTTCTTAATGTTCGCAGCAATGTTGGTACCTGTGGTGCTGACTTCCTGCGGTAAGGATGACAACAGTGGAACCGACCCGGTTGAGGACAACAAATTGTCCGGATCAATTAAGGATACAAGAACGCTTGATGAGAATGTGGAATATTTGTTAACAGGCCCGCTTCTCGTGGAGGAGGGTGGTGTGCTGAATATCCCGGCGGGAACAACCATCAGGGCACAGCAGGGGTTTTCAAACTATATCCTTGTTTTGCAGGGCGGTAAGATCAATGCAAGAGGAACTGCAGACAAACCTGTACGGATGATTGCCGACAAGGAAGATGCCGGACAAGGGTACTGGGGAGGATTAATTATCAACGGAAGGGCACCTTTGGCATCTCCCGGCGAGGTTGGAAGTACCGAAGTAAACTCTGCCTATGTGTACGGAGGTTCCAATGCAGCAGATAACTCCGGTGAATTATCCTATCTGATTCTGGGAAATACCGGTGCCCGTTCAAGCGCCGATGTTGAACATAACGGACTTACTCTGAACGGTGTGGGAAACGGAACCAAAATTAGTGATCTTTATATTTATGATGGTGCCGACGACGGCATCGAGTTTTTTGGTGGCTCCGTAAATGTAAGCAACCTGCTGGTTGTTAATTCGGACGACGATATGTTCGACTTCACTCAGGGATACAACGGAACATTGAAAAATGCATACGGTATCTGGGAGGCAGGCTACACTAGCGGTGAATCGGATCCACGCGGGATAGAAGCAGACGGTAACCTGGACGGCAATTATGTCGAACATCCCAATCAGTCTGATTTCAGGGTTGAAAACATGACCATCGACCTGAAATTAGCTGCGGTAAGTTTTGACGCTGCTGATAAACCTAAAAGGATGCAGGATGTCATCAAGATCCGCCGCGGTGCAAAAGCCACGGTCGTGAATGCGCTTGTAAAAGGTACCGGAACGGTGGAAGATTTGGTTGATCTTATGGATTCCAAGGGCGGAGCTGCTGCAGGTACCACCATCAGCATCACCAACTCGCTGATCAATGCTCCCCAACGTCTCACGAGCCCTGTGGCTGCTGCGGGGGTTACCATTGAAACCGGCAACACCGGATGCCCGGTAAATATATTTAACTGGACAGGATATAAATTCTAAGAGAAGCACCTATTGCACGACAGATAATAAGTACCCCGATGAATTATCGGGGTGCTTTTCTTTCGTTGCCGATCAATGGTATCCTTGTTCTAAATCCAATTAGTATGAAACGAGCATGCCAATTGTTACACCCAATAACATGATTATTGCGAGTTCCATACCACCACAAAGGAAAAATAAAATAATCGTATGAAAAAGAAGATATATGTAATGCTTGTTGCTATTTCTGTGGCCTTGTTTCTACCGGCACAGAAACTGCAGGAAAATCCGCAAATATACGAATCAGGTGGTATTTATTACCGTGACAAGGCCCAGACTGAGTTTTATACCGGAGATTACCGGGAGTATTACGACAATGGAACGCTGCGTTTGGAAATTCAGATCAGGGATGGTGTACCTGAGGGCACCTATGTGATTTATTTCGAAAACAGGAAACCCAAGGAGATTCGCTCATACAAGGAAGGAAAGTTGCACGGCTTGTGGAGGAGTTACGACATTTCGGGACAGCTGATTTCGGAAGCGGAATACAAGAACGACAAGAAACACGGAACCTGGCGCATCTGGGATGAGTTGGGTACACAGCGTTATGAGATGAGCTACTATGAAGGCAGAAAAACGGGAATCTGGAGAATGTGGGACGAGAAAGGAGGACTTGTCGACGAAAAAAGGTATTGATCCGCTTCCGGATGTCACAAAATCTTCACAAAATCTTCACAAAAACGTAACCACTTTATCGCGATTATGTTCCTACCTTTGTGGAGGTTAAACAACAAAAAAGATATACTTATGAGATCTGTTTTAGTTTTCGCTACATCTCTCTTGCTTTCTGTGACTGCTTTCGCAAACGCCGGCAACAATCATGGAGAAGAGACAACAGAAACCAAGTCCGTCGCTCTGGTTGAAAATGTGGAAGCGTTACAGCTGACTGGATCAGTGGTAGATGAGAAGAATAACGAGACCCTGGCCGGTGCAGCTATTGTGGTCGATGGGAAAAAATATTATTCCGATCTTGACGGTAAATTTACTATTACCGGTGTGAAGCCCGGAAAATATGCACTGCAGGTAGAATTAATTTCTTACGAACCTGTTTCCATGGAAGTTGATCTGGCAGGTAATCAAAATTTACACATCAGTTTGCTTCAAAAATAGGCTGCCATGACCAATAAATTACGCGGATGATGCACTGTTGAGTGTATCACCCGCGTTTTTCTTATATATACCCTGTAACTGTTTTTTGGAAGGCTTGATGCCCGGCTCGTCGTCGCAATCAGTTCAGCGTTGCATTCATCATCACTTTCTTTGTATCCCGTCCTGCTAAAGACTTTGCATACTGCTCCTTGAAGTTGCGGTGCGATTTCATCAGGTTGCTCGACTGAAGAGTGATGATTTTTGATTCGTTCACCAGGTTCAGAAAGAGAATGCTGCTTCGGGTGCTTGATTCATTTTCCTTGACTCTTTTTATCTGGCGTTTTGTCATTTTTGAGTTCAACTCAATGATGGTCTCCCGCATGGCAGTTACCTGATCGAAACGGCTGTAATCACCGTTTTTATCCATGATGGCATAACTTGCATAAACATCCGTTAAGTTTTTGAATATGATCTTCAGATCATCGATCTGCTCTTTTGAAAAGGCGGTGTGATTGTTGTCGATATAGCGGTAGGTTGATTCTGTAATTGCCTTCAGTGATTTTGTAATTTCGTAGGAATAATCTATCAGCTGCACATATTCCTGTTCGAGCTCCAGGGCGTTGATCTGTATGCTTTCCAGCGTGGGAACAACCTCATAATCCCGCTTATCCCTGAACTTTTCGTACAGTTCATTTGCTTCTGTCACGGCCTTTCTTGCCATTTTCCGGTTTTCATCCTCCAGTCCGTCCAGAACCCGCTTACAGATAGCCAATGTTTTGTTCATCAGCTCGCGTACCTCTTCGTTGCTGGAAGTAACCAGTTCTACTTCGCTGGAAAGTACCTGCTGATGTTGCAACTCCTTGGATTTCCGCTTTGTATGCAATCTGCCCGATTTGAACAGGATAAATGCCACCAGAGCCACCATGATGACGATGGCTATTTTACCACCCCACATCAAAAACAGCCCCACAGCCATCGATGCAATGAAGGCAACCAGCGCGGTAAGCAGCCAACCGGCAACGACGGTCAGTACTCCATTTATCCGGTAAACGGCACTTTCACGTCCCCAGGCCCTATCGGCCAGCGATGAGCCCATGGCCACCATGAAGGTCACATATGTCGTAGAAAGTGGCAACTTTAAAGATGTACCGAGAGAGATTAGCAGGGCTGAGATGGTAAGGTTAATCGAAGCGCGTATTAAATCGAAAGAAGCCTTATTCTCCAACTCTACCGGTTCGAACCGGCTTTCGATAAATTTTTTTACCGACCCCGGTGTGATTTTGCTCACTGACTTGCTGAGACTGAGGCTCCCCCTTACCAGCGAGCGGGACAATGTTGACGAGGAAAAACGCTCCACCCCCTCTCCCTTGCGGGCCAGGTTAACCTCTGTTTCTGTCACTGTACGCGATTTTTTAGAAAACCAGAGAGCCAGTACCATGATCACGCCAGCCCCCAGTAGCCAGCCGATGTTGGCGACTACCGGCTCTGCAAGCCTGCCCATATAGAGTGTCTCGACGTCGCCACCCGAAGCTGCGACACCTTGTGCAATTCGGAATGAATCGAAACCGGCCATAAATACTCCGATAAAATTTACCAGATCGTTGCCTGCAAAAGCCATTGCCAAAGCGGCAGTTCCCACCAGCACAATTACTTTTAAAATTTTTATGCGGAAGAGATGCTGCATCATGGCCATCAGCAAGCTCCATCCCAGAAAGGTATACAAGAGAGCAGTCCCCATGTTGTGTTCAAGATAGCTGAGCATATTTGTTGTGACCAGCACGCTGCCCTTAAGTCCTTTAAAAATTGCAAAATAGGTGATGGCAGTCAGTGCAATCCCTCCCCAAATAGCGCCGAGATATTTGAACGTCTTTCCGTAATTGAAGGAGAATATCAATCTGGAAACATACATGATGATGCTACCTGCTACAAAGGCAATGGCAATCGAGATAAATATCCCTCCGATAATAGCCAGTGCTTTACCGCTGTTGATGTAGTCCCCCAGATTTTCGCCGGATCCCGATGTCCACAACGTAAACAGCGCTACTGCCACAGCTGCACCCAAGAGTTCAAAGACGAGCGAGACGGTAGTGGAAGTAGGCAGTCCGAATGTATTGTAAAGGTCCAGCAACACTACGTCCGTCAGCATTACCGACAGGAACAACATCATGATAGCCGGAAAAGTGAATTTCTCGGGATAAAAGACGCCGCTTCGGGCAATCTCCATCATTCCGCTGGAAAACATGGAGCCTATCAGTACGCCCAGTGAGGCGACCGTAAATATTACCCAGAGAGGTGCTACCTTTGATCCGATGCTTGAATTAAGAAAGTTGACTGCGTCATTGGCTACGCCCACGACAAGGTCTAACGCCGCCAATCCTAGCAGTATAACGACAATAATTAAATAAATTGAATCCATTGGAAGTTGAATGACTTTTTCAATTGTGACAAGAACAATTATGAAGATTTTGAATTAAACGGAGTCAAAGTTATAAAATATAGATAAAAGTAAAAAACAATGGTTCAAATATATTGCTCGTGGCTTTCACTTTTTCGAAAAAACAATTGGTTTAGGTTTTTTATTCTACTGTGACGGATTTTGCCAGATTGCGGGGTTGATCCACATCACACCCTTTCACAACGGCAATGTGGTAAGCCAGCAATTGTAAAGGGATTACAGAAAGCAGTGGCGAGAGGCAGGGAATGGTTTCAGGCACTTCGATGCTGTGTGCGGAAAGCTTTTTAATCGCGTCATCTCCTTGGGTGACAATGGAGATAATTCTACCTTTACGCGCCTTGATCTCCTGGATATTACTGGCTACTTTTTCGTATGTGTCCGATTGGGTAGCAATGGCGATGACCGGCATTTCATGACTGATAAGGGCGATGGGGCCATGCTTCATTTCTGCGGCGGGATAACCTTCGGCATGGATATAGGAAATTTCTTTCAGTTTAAGCGCACCCTCCAGCGCCACCGGGAAATTATATCCCCGCCCAAGGTAGATACAATTGCTGGCATAGGTAAAGGTTTTGGCCAGTTCGGCAATCTGATCGTTTTTATGGAGTACCTCACCCACCTTTCCGGGAATCAGACTTAATTCTTTGATTAATCCTACATATTCGTTATGCGATATAAACCCTTTCTCTTTGGCGATGAGAATACCTAACATGATCAGCACGCTTACCTGTGCCGTAAAAGCCTTGGTAGATGCTACTCCGATCTCGGGCCCAACATGGGTATAACATCCCGAGTGGGTGTTTCTGGGAATGGATGAACCTACCACATTGCAGATACCAAAAATAAAGGCACCGTGTTGTTTTGCCAGCTCAACAGCAGCCAGCGTGTCGGCTGTCTCTCCCGACTGGGAAATGGCAATGACAATATCATCCTTGTTGATAACCGGTTTTCTGTAGCGAAACTCCGAAGAATATTCCACTTCCACAGGAATCCGTGCATACTCTTCAATCGCATACATTCCTATCTGGGCCGCATGCCATGACGTACCGCATGCAGTAATGATAATACGCTTTGCCTGCAGGAACTTCTCCCTGTTGTCGATAAAGCCGGCCAGTGTAATATTGTCCGAATCCACATTCACCCTGCCACGCATACAATCGCTTAACGTAGAAGGTTGTTCAAATATTTCTTTGAGCATAAAATGGGGGTAACCCCCTTTTTCCAGCTGGCTGAGTGTCATTTCCAGCTTTTTTACCTCCGGAGTCTTTTCGATATTTCCTATCGTCTTGATTCTGAGTGGCTCATTACGCTTGATCGTCACAATCTCCTCTTCACCCACATAAATCACCTGATTAGTGTATTCAATGATGGGTGTGGCGTCGGATCCGATAAAATATTCATCTTCACCAATGCCAATCACAAGCGGACTTCCTTTTCTGGCGGTGACGATCAAATCAGGATTGTGCTTCTCCAGAACGGCGATGGCGTATGCACCCACGACCTGATTAAGAGCTAGCTGAACGGCTGTAGGCAGATCCACATCGTTTTTGATCTTCATGTATTCTATCAGTTGCACCAGTACCTCTGTGTCGGTTTGGCTCTGAAACCGATATCCCTCCTTCATTAAACCATCTTTTAGGACAGCGTAGTTTTCTATGATACCATTATGAATAATTGCAATATCTTCCGACTGTGAATAGTGGGGATGTGCATTGTTCTGCGTAGGCTCCCCGTGCGTGGCCCAACGTGTGTGTGCGATTCCGATGGTACCTGAAATATCTTTCTGCTGTGCAAACTGTTCCAGTTCGGCTACTTTTCCTTTTGCCTTGTATACTTTAAGGCTTTCATGATCAATTAATGCAATGCCGGCACTGTCGTAACCGCGGTACTCGAGCCTGTGAAGGCCTTTGATCAATATGGGATAAGCTTGCCTGTTGCCAATATAACCTACGATTCCACACATAGATGTCTTATTTAAGGGTGATTTTTATTGAGAAGCAATATGGTCTGTTTTTGAAAGAACAGATGAGAAAAGTGATGACCTGAGAAATGAGAAAATAGTATCGGATGTTTTCATCATTCCACAGATACTGCTTTAAAAAAAGATTTACAAAAATGCACTATCTTTCCGAAATGACAAAGGGATGAATCATAAACATCAAAATTTTAACTATATTACCTTATCCCTTTTTTTATCTTTGTTGTAAAATTAAACCGTATGGCAAAAAAGAAACTCTCTCAAACACAAATAGCTTTTATTATTATTCTCTGGATAGGACTGGTGACCTATATTTTGTTATATGCAGAGATTACTGCTTTCACCGTGATTTCGATACTGATGTCCGGTGTCGTTGTTTTTATTCCGGTTTACAAAAATCTAAAAAAGTAGCTATTTTTCTATCAAAAGTAATAAAATTGATTCAAAAATTTTTGTTTTAGAAATATTTAAATACCTTTGTGCTTCAAACTGATTATTTAAAGGTTTAATATGAATACTACAGAGGTTATCGATCTTGTGAAAAGACGTTTTCCCAACGAGCCGGAGTATCTACAGGCCGTGGAGGAAGTAGTGGAATCTATTGAGGGTGTGTATAATCAACATCCTGAGTTTGAAAAGGCCAATCTTATTGAGCGGTTAATTATCCCCGACAAGATTCATACTTTTCGGGTAACATGGGTGGACGATAAAGGCAATGTGCAGACCAACATGGGCTACCGTGTGCAGCACAATAATGCAATCGGTCCGTATAAGGGAGGCATTCGTTTTCACGCTTCGGTCTCGTTATCGATCCTGAAGTTTCTTGCTTTTGAGCAAACCTTTAAAAATGCACTCACCACACTTCCCATGGGAGGTGCAAAGGGCGGTTCCGACTTTTCTCCACGCGGCAAATCGGACGGTGAGATCATGCGGTTCTGCCAGGCTTTTGTGGAAGGTTTGTGGCGTGTAATCGGTCCCGATACCGACGTTCCTGCAGGTGATATCGGTGTGGGTGGCCGTGAAGTGGGTTATATGTTTGGCAAATACAAAAAATTAGCAGGAGAGTTCACAGGAACTTTTACCGGTAAGGGTCGTGAGTTCGGGGGATCGCTGATTCGTCCCGAGGCAACCGGTTACGGCAATGTCTACTTTCTGCTGGAGATGTTGAAAACAAAGAATATCGACATAAAAGGAAAAAAGTGCCTTGTTTCCGGCTCCGGAAATGTGGCCCAATATACCTGCGAGAAACTGATTGAACTGGGTGCTGTTCCGGTGACACTTTCCGATTCCGACGGATATATCTATGATCCGGAAGGTATTACAGCCGAGAAGCTGCGTTTCGTGATGGAGTTGAAGAATCTCTATCGTGGACGCATTCGTGAATATGCCGAAGAGTATGGTTGTAAATATGTTCCGGGAGCACGCCCATGGGGAGAAAAAGGGGATATCGCCCTTCCCTCTGCAACGCAGAATGAGATTGATGAGCAGGATGCTGAGTCTTTGGTGAGAAACGGTGTTTTTGCCGTATCAGAAGGAGCCAACATGCCCAGTACGCCCGAGGCCATTGAAGTGTTTCAGCGTGCAAAAATACTCTATGCACCGGGTAAAGCGGCCAATGCCGGCGGTGTGTCGGTTTCGGGACTGGAGATGACGCAAAATTCGGAACGCTACAGCTGGACTGCCGAGCAGGTTGATGAGAAACTGAAATGGATCATGGCTAATATCCACGAAAACTGCGTGAAGTACGGAGCAGAAAGCGACGGCTATGTCAACTACGTGAAAGGTGCGAATGTCGCCGGCTTTATGAAGGTTGCCAAGGCTATGATGGGGCAGGGAATCTTATGATGATTCTGTAAAATTTATCTTTGTATAAAGCGGCGCAAGTCGCTTTTTTTATGAGAATGCTTCAAATACGGATTTATAAATTTTTTTTATTCTGAGAATTGCCGTATTTTTGCAAACTGAATTTACACAAGGATGGTCCGGTAGCTCAGCTGGATAGAGCAACAGCCTTCTAAGCTGTGGGTCGTGGGTTCGAATCCCGC
>ENA-UOOM01001450-UOOM01001450.1-fermentation-metagenome-genome-assembly--contig:-NODE-1450-length-22761-cov-24.368713_pt1 | contig 22761 bp, 17 predicted proteins | sample MGYA00245781_ERZ724031 | MGnify/ENA primary metagenome ERZ724031 (study PRJEB28704, sample SAMN03018317) | fermentation metagenome | biome: anthropogenic terrestrial biome; feature: soil... | reverse complement strand
CGTGAATATGGGTTAATCTATTATTACCGCAAAGGGGAAACAATTGAATGAGGATAATCGATACACATGCACACTTGTATCTGGAGGACTTTGACAGCGACCTGGATGAAGTGGTTGAAAAAGCAAAGTCCATTGGTGTAGAAAAAATTTTGTTGCCTAATATAGATGAAACTTCTATTTCAAACTTAAAGCAAACAGTTGACAAATATCCATCCTTTTTTATACCGATGATGGGATTGCATCCAACAAGCGTATCTGAGGATTGGGAGCAACAATTGAAAATTGTCTATGACGAGTTAAATTGTTCAGAATACATAGCTATTGGCGAGATTGGTATCGATCTTTACTGGGATAGAAGCTCCCTGGCAAGACAAACAGCCGCATTTGAAAGACAGCTCGAATGGAGTATTGATAAAAAACTACCTGTGGCAATACACTCAAGAGATGCAATTCCTGAAGTAATACAATCGTTAAAGAATGTTGGAGGGAAGAGCGTTTTTGGAGTTTTTCACAGCTTCGGAGGAAGCGCAGAAGAATTGGAAAGAATTTTAGAGCTGGAGAATTTTTACGTTGGTATAAATGGAGTGGTTACCTTTAAAAAATCGGGGTTAAGTGAAACGTTGCTAAACTGTAATTTAGAAAAGATAATTCTTGAAACCGATTCTCCATATCTGGCCCCGGTACCATACAGGGGTAAACGCAACCAGTCGGGCTATTTAGCAGAAATAATAAAAAAGCTTACAGAAATTTATAATAAAACTGAAAAAGAAATTGCCGAAACAACTACAAAAAACGCTTATCAATTGTTTAATTTAGCGTCTTATGATTAAGTAAATAGGACCTTTTTTTATCAAAAAGTGTTTTTTTTTAAATAATTTGCACTTGAAATAGTATTAAATCGATAATTTCTGTAATTTTGTGACTGGAAAAGAAGGGTAAGTAATTTTTTTTTTGTAATTTGCGCCCGTTTTCTAAAACTGTCTCCTTTAGGGAGAGATGCTCGAGTGGTTGAAGAGGCACGCCTGGAAAGCGTGTATACGCCAAAAGTGTATCGCGGGTTCGAATCCCGCTCTCTCCGCGCCAAAAGTCTGACAAATAACATATAAGGCAACGAACTAAACGTTTAAATAAATCAAAAAAATCAATTAAAAAACAAAATTAAATTCATTAATCCAAAAAAAATTGAACACACAATGAAAAAGTTATTTGCAATTTTAGCAATCTTCGGCCTTATGTCTGTAGGATTGCCGACAATTCTTTCCGCTCAAGATGCTCCCGCTGCACCTGCAGTAGAAGAAACAGCTCCAGCAGCAGTACCGGTTGCCGAAACTGATGGAGGTGGATTTCACCAGGCTCTGAAAGTTAAATTTATTGAAGGTGGTGCCGGATTTATGGCTCCCATCGCTCTCTGTTTAATTCTCGGTCTGGCTTTTGCTCTTGAAAGAATTATTTATTTAAGCTTGGCAGATGTTAATCCGAAAACATTGTTAAACGGGGTTGGTGAAGCACTCGACAGAGGAGATATCGAAGCTGCAAAAGACATTGCCCGCAATACCCGCGGCCCGATCGCCTCAATTGCATATCAGGGATTACTTCGCCTGGACCAAGGACCTGACGCAGTAGAACGCGCTATCGTAGCTTACGGAGGAGTACAAAGTGGATTGCTTGAAAGAAACCTTTCCTGGATCACCCTGTTTATCGCTCTTGCTCCGTCTCTCGGATTCTTGGGAACAGTAGTAGGTATGGTTATGGCGTTTGACGACATCCAACGTGCAGGTGATATGAGCCCGACAATTGTTGCCGGTGGTATGAAAGTGGCTTTGATCACGACAGTATTCGGTCTTATCGTAGCTCTTATCCTTCAAGTTTTCTACAACTACATTCTTTCAAAATTGGAAGGCATTCTTAACAAAATGGAAGATGCTTCGATCACTCTTCTTGACCAGGTAGTAAAATACAACGTTAAATACAAAAAATTATAATTAATATGGCTGTAACTAAAATACGTAAAACCTCCAGTTTAGCGTTCCTGGTTACCATTATTGTTACATTGGTGGTATTGGGGCTATTCTTATTTGGAGGACAAGTTGCGCCTGAACAGAAACTTGTTCCTGACATGTCTCAGCCCATATTTACCGATATGTTGCTGTATTGGGCTTATGCGCTACTTGCAATAACAATTGTAGCATTGATACTTTTCGCTATATTCGGTTTTCTCCACAGCTTGAAGGTTAATCCTAAAGGCGCCATACGCGGACTATTGGTTCTTTTGGCAATGGTTGTAATTTTAGGAATATCTTACTTCCTTGGAAGCGGAGAAATATTGAATATCCCAGGTTATGACGGAGGAGACAATAATCCCGGCACTTTAAAAGTTGTTGATATGTGGTTATTTACCACCTACTTCATGCTTGTATTAGTCGTTGTAGCCGTGTTGATATCTCCTTTACTGAGTAGAAGAAAATAACAGTTGATTTTTCCTCTTTTTTAAATGGAGGAATAAATAAAGATAAAATTTATGGCTAAGAAAAAAAGAAAAGTTCCTGCGCTGAATGCAAGTTCAATGGCAGACATTTCGTTTCTTTTGCTTACTTTCTTCCTGCTAGTTTCCAGTATGGATACCGACAGTGGTTTGGCAAGGCGTTTACCGCCACCGCCACAAGTGGAAGACCAGCAACAAACGGTTGATGTTCAAAGACGTAACTTGTTGGTTGTATTGGTAAACTCCAGCGATGAAACAATGGTTACTTCACAGGCAGAGACAGAATGGTATCAAAGCGATGCCGAACTGCACGGTCGTGGTAATAAAGCAAGTTTGAAAGACAAAGTAAAAGAATTTGTATTGAATACAAGTAATAATCCTTTATTACCTGAGTTAGTGGAAGAAGATTTTGGCGCTCCAATCGGGACAGTACCGGTAACGGCTGACCACGTCGTGTCGCTGCAAAACGATGCCACAACCAGTTATAAAACCTATATTGCTGTTCAGAATGAGTTAGTAAAAGCTTATAACGAACTGCGTCAGGAAGGAGCAAGAAAGTATTTCAATTCTGATTACGAAAATCTGACCGATGACCAAAAGGAACAGATAAATAAATTGTATCCGCAGAGAATCTCTGAGGCTGAACCTAAAAACTTTATGGGAGGAAATTAATATGGGAAAATTTAATAAAAGCGGCGGGCGCGATATGCCTGAACTGAATACAGCTTCAATGCCAGACTTGGTGTTTGCCATCTTATTCTTCTTTATGGTTACTACCACCATGCGTTCAGAAACGCTAATGGTTAGATTAAAGCTTCCATCTGCAACTGAAATTCAAAAACTGGAGAAAAAATCTCTTGTGACGTACATCAACATCGGACCAGCCATGGACGCTAAATACGGTACCGGAACTCAGATGCAGTTGAACGATAAGTTCGCGCAAGTTGAGGACATCCAGGATTACATAGCTCAGGAGAAGGCAAGTATGAATGAAGCTGATCAACAGTTGATGACAGTATCAATCAAAGCTGATGAAGACACAAGGATGCGCTATATCAGTGATGTTAAACAAGCACTCAGAAAAGCGTACGCCTTGAAAATCAGCTACTCAGCACGAAAAGCTGAAAACTAATGTAAGAGGCACACAGCTGTGTAATCTCTAATAAATCTGATAATAAAAAACCGAATCACAAATGTGATTCGGTTTTTTTGGTTTACCTTATTTGCTAAGCTTACCTTTTAGTCAAACGAAGGCATTCCTGCCTTTAACCAATCCATAACATTTGCGGGCGGGCACTTTGCCATTAATTCCCGTTTCATGAAATCCATATATGGAGCAACATGGTCGAAGAACTTATAATAACCTTTACATAGATAATTCAAACCGGGATTTCCGTATTTATCTTTTATAAACCTGTTCTTGGGACACTCTCCATAACAGGCAAAAAGGAATTCACATTCACGGCATTGTTTCGGCAGTTTATCAAATTTATCATTACCGAATTTAAGCTGCTCATCGGAATACATCATAGACGCGAGTGGCTTAGCATAAATGTTTCCCAGTCGATATTCAGGAAAAACAAAATGATCGCACGAGTAAACATCACCGTTGAATTCCATCACACCGGCATGACCACAAGTTTTGGCCATAGTACAGAGGCCGGGTTGCTCTCCTACCCAATTAGCAAGTGTGGAGTCAAAAATTTGAACAAAAACCTGCCCCACATCTTCTTTAATCCATTCCTCGAAAACTGCACAAAGAAAACTACCCCACTTTTCGGGTGAAACACTAAAATGAGCAAGCTCTACTTCCTCGTCTTTATCTTCTGCTGTTGCAAGCTTTAATGGTGATCGTTTTTTTCTTAATCGCTCTACAATAGGAGTAAATTGGATAAACTGAGCACCTATGGTTTTAAAGAAACGGTAAAACTCTATCGGAAAATCAGCATTATAGTCGTTTACGACGGCCATGCAGTTGTAGTCAACACCGTATTTTTTCAGAAGTTCAATACCTTTCATCACCTTATGGAACGATGGACGCCCAGTTTTATCGCGCCGGTATTCATCGTGAAACTCCTGAGGTCCATCAATAGATATACCTATCAAAAAATTATTTTCTTTGAAAAACTTGCACCAATCATCGTTAAGTAACGTTCCGTTGGTTTGAAGTGAATTATCTATTTGTCTCCCGGCAGCATATTTTTTCTGAAGTTCCACTGCCCGTTTATAAAAACTCAACGGACGCATCAGCGTTTCTCCTCCATGCCAAGTAAACATAACCTGCGGCATGGTTTGTGCCTCAATATACTCTTTGATAAACTTTTCGAGCAGTTCTTCGCTCATTACATGATTTTTCTTCTCCGTATATAAATTTGCCTTTTCAAGATAGTAACAATAATCGCAATCGAGGTTGCATTTAGAGCCAACTGGCTTTAACATTACATATAGTGGTTTGGCAAATGGTGCAAATGTTGACATATAAATATTATTTATAGCACAAATATAAACAATTTGTGCGGTTTTGGAGTTTAGGGTTGGAATATTAACATTATTATTAAAAAGAAACAAATGAGAAAAAAAGAAGATTTAGTAAACATTGGATTACTCGTGCTCAGAATCGGTATCGGAATCTCTATATTTTTTCACGGCTTACCAAAAATCACCGGTGGCCCGGAGACGTGGACAGCCATTGGTGGCAGTATGTCGAACTTAGGAATTAATTTTGCTCCTACATTCTGGGGATTTATGGCTGCTTTTTCTGAAACCATTGGTGGAATTTTGTTCGCTTTAGGGCTATTCTTCCGTCCTGCAGCTTTCTTATTAGTTGGAACAATGATTGTAGCACTGGTAATGCACTTTTCGCAAGGCGATGATTTTATGAAATATGGTCATGCACTCGATTTACTGATAGTTTTCGTTGCGGCATTACTAACCGGGCCTGGAAAATACTCGTTTGATGCTAAATTTCTTCCGAAGATAGCGTAAGTGAAAGAAATCAGAAATTAGAAGAGGCTTATTACTTATAAAATATTAATCCCTTATTTCGTCATAATTCGATGAAATAAGGGATTTTTTTATTGGGATTTTTAAAAATTTATTTTTACCCGTCTTTCATCTTGGTTCCTGGCTCTTTTGTCTGAATAAAAAAAGGGTAAGCTTACTATATCGCGCCGCTACAACCAAATACCCTTGCTTCGGTCAAGACCTGGGGGATTCAATGGGAGCTGGCCGTATAGGACTTACCCGTTACAAAGATACGGCTTTTTTTTAAGTTACAAAACCATTGATTTGATTTTCTTAAATAAAAGGCTTTTGTTACCTTTGTAGCTACTAAAAGAAAAAACTATGAACATTGTTGAAAGATTTATTAAGTACGTGAAAATAGACACACAGTCTGACGAGAATAATTCTCAAACACCAAGCACACAAAAGCAATTTAACCTGGCAAAGGAAGTTGAGCGTGAAATGGTTGAAATGGGTTTAACAGACGTTTCTCTCGACAACAATTGTTATCTTATGGCAACTTTGCCATCGAATACAGATAAGGATGTTCCCACTATTGGATTTATCGCACACTTTGATACAAGTCCCGATATGAGCGGAGAAAACGTGAGTCCCCGAATCATAAAGAATTACGACGGGAAAGATATCGTGTTAAATGAAACTCAGAATATTGTCTCATCACCCAACGATTTTCCCGAGCTGTTGAAATTCGTTGGAGATGATATCATTGTTACCGATGGGACAACACTGCTTGGCGCTGACGACAAAGCGGGAATTGCCGAAATCATGACCGCCATGGAATACTTAATCGCTCATCCGGAGATCAAGCACGGAAAAATCCGTATCGGATTTACACCCGATGAAGAGATCGGTCGTGGAGCAGATAAATTCGATGTAAAAAAATTCGGTGCAGATTGGGCATATACCATGGATGGCAGTGAAATCGGCGAATTGGAATACGAAAATTTCAACGCCGCATCGGCAAAAATATCCATTCAAGGAAGAAATGTTCATCCCGGATATGCAAAAAATAAGATGATCAACGCTTTGCACGTAGCTAACGAACTGATACAAATGCTTCCTGTTAGCGAACGTCCGGAATATACGGAAAAATACGAAGGCTTTTTCCATCTGATTGCTATTAACGGAACGGTTGACGAAGCATCGGTCTCGTACATTATCCGCGATCATGACAGACAGATATTTGAAAGTCGTAAAAAACAAATGGAACAAGCTGTTGCTTTCTTAAACTCACGTTACGACAACAGACTTAAACTCGAAATGCGCGATCAGTATTACAACATGCGCGAAAAAGTAGAACCGGTAAAATATGTTGTAGACTACGCCTACAAGGCGATGGAAGAAGTGGGAATCACACCCATTGTAAAACCCATCCGGGGAGGAACGGATGGTGCACGTCTATCGTTTATGGGTTTGCCTTGCCCAAATATCTTTGCCGGGGGCATGAATTTCCACGGACGATATGAATTTATCCCCACTAAAGCGATGGAAAAAGCTACACAAGTAATCGTAAAGATTGCCGAATTGGTAGCGAAAGAAGCATAAATCTTTAACACACAATGATATGAAAAAAACACCTTTTACAGACACACACATTGCGCTTGGCGCAAAAATGCACGAGTTCGCCGGCTACAACATGCCCATTGAATATTCGGGAATTATTGACGAACACCAAACCGTAGTAAACGCCGTTGGAGTTTTCGATGTTTCGCACATGGGCGAATTTTGGGTAAAGGGACCAAAAGCACTCGAATTCCTTCAGAAAGTTACGACCAACGATGTATCTAAACTGGAAGTTGGAAAAATACAATATACCTGTTTCCCAAACGAAGAAGGAGGTATAAAAGATGACTTTCTACTTTATCATTACGAACCGGAAAAATATCTGATGGTGGTTAACGCAGGAAACATGGCTAAAGATTGGGAATGGTGCCAAAAAAACAACACCATGGGCGCTGAATTGGAAGATGCATCAAGTCATACTGCCTTGCTTGCCGTGCAAGGACCAAAAGCGATAGAAACACTGCAAAAAATCACCGATATAGATTTGTCTGCTGTTCCTTACTACACGTTCGTTACCGGAAAAATGGGTGGTGTTGATAATGTAATTATCTCCAACACCGGATACACGGGTGCAGGCGGTTTTGAACTCTATTTCTATCCCGAATACGGGAAGAAAATTTGGGATGCCATTTTCGAAGCCGGAGCCGAATTCGGAATTAAACCCGTCGGATTGGGAGCACGTGACACACTTCGTCTCGAAATGGGTTTCTGTCTTTATGGAAACGATTTGGACGAAACCACGACTCCTTTGGAAGCAGGTTTAGGCTGGATAACAAAATTCGTGGATGGCAATGATTTTATAGCAAGAGACGTGCTCGAAAAACAAAAGACTGAAGGCGTTACACGCAAGCTGTGTGGCTTCACTCTCTTAGACAAGGGTATTCCTCGTCACGGATACGAAATTGTGAATGCTGATGATGAAGTTGTTGGAACAGTAACCTCGGGAACTATCTCACCCGTATTGAAAGTAGGTATAGGCCTGGGATATGTAAAACCGGAATACGCAAAAGCAGGAACCGAAATCTTTATAAAAGTACGCAACAAAAACCTGAAAGCAGAGGTTACCAAATTGCCTTTCAGAAAATAAGACTATCTCTTTCCAACTTAATTAAAAATCCTTTTCGTTTTGAAAAGGATTTTTAATTAACAAAAACTATCGATACATATCTATTTTGTTCGTACTTTTGCCGTGTTAAAATAATTTCGAAGTCTCAATTTCGAAATCGCGTAATATGAGTAAAGCCAAAATAGCCACTAATTTATTTTTCCTGCTCGGTTTGATTATTCTGGGTTTTATGATTTATAAAATCGGGTTGGATGTAATTTGGAACAACATTAAGCTCACCAACTGGTGGTTTATAGCGATTATCGGTATTTGGGCTGTAGTTTATTTTATCAACGCCATTGCATTTCATACCATTATCCGCGATGGTAGTCCTGAAGCCAAATCCATCGGTTTTCTCAAAACACTTAAATTGACAATCAGCGGTTACGCCATTAATCTAATCACACCTTTCGGGTTGATGGGTGGAGAACCCTATAAGATTATTGAATTACAGCGAACGCTGGGTATTCAAAAAGCCACTTCTACTACACTGCTTTATATGATGATGCATTTTGTGTCTCATTTTATTTTCTGGATGGTTTCTATTCCCCTGCTGTTCCTTATAGTGCCTAACGTGGCTGTTTCCGTTCGTATAATCCTGGCCATTGCGGGGGTCGCATCTCTTTTATTGCTGTGGTGGTCATTTACGGTTTATTCCAAAGGATTTGTCAGCAAAGCACTCTCCATGGCGGGGAAATTGCCTTTTGCCGGAAAAAGAGTGAAGGCTTATAAACAAAAACATATCGAAAAGATTGTGCAAATGGATTTCTTGATTGCCGATTTGTACAAAAATAGAAAAAGAGATTTTTTTAAGTCGCTTTCTCTGGAACTTTTATCACGATTTGTTCTCTGTACAGAAATCATCTTCATGATGTACGCCATTAACTTCCCCGTTTCTTTTGCAGATAGCGTAATCGTTGAGTCTATCCAGTCGATGGTGGGAAATCTTTTCTTTTTTATGCCGATGCAACTAGGCGCCCGCGAAGGCGGATTTATACTTGTTTTTGGTATTCTGTCGCTTCCTACAGCACACGCAGTTTACGTAAGCTTATGTATCCGTATTCGTGAACTTTTCTGGACTTTGTTTGGATTGGGGCTGATAAAGGTGGAAAGAAAAAAATAATTTTTTGTCTTTTGTCTTGGCTCCTGACTCTATCGCCTATTTTTACACATAAATCATCTTTTTCGTCATTCCGCCGTCGATAACGAAATTCTGTCCGGTAATAAATCCATTTGCTTCATCTAGCAGAAACATTACCATCTGTGCAATATCGAAAGCGTTTCCTACTCTGCCCGCCGGATGTTGAAGATGATCTTCTTTCGACAATTCAATCTGTTGTGCTTTGGCTTTTTTCTTAACAGCCGAAACATCTATCCATCCCGGACTGATACTGTTTACTCTCACATTGGGAGCCAAACTCATGGCCATAGAATGCGTGAGCGAATAAATTCCACCTTTGCTGGCAGAATAAGATTCGGTATTCGGCTCCGATTGGAAGGCTCGCGTAGAGCACATATTCACGATACTTCCCTTGGATTCAATCAAGTGCGGAGCACAAAACTTTGAGCAAAGAAAAGTTCCAGTGAGGTTGGTTCCGATGGCACGATTCCACTCTTCGAGCGTAAGCTCGTTCATCGGTTTAAAAGCTTCGTAAACAGCATTATTCACCAGTCCGCAAACAGAATCGAACTTCTTCAACGATGCTCTTATCGACGACCTGACACTCACCTCACTCGAAACATCAGTGATAAAAAATGAACATCGTTTTCTATCGAAATGTGGTTTTATTTCTTCCATAGCTTCGCTATCGATATCAAAAATGGATACGTAATAACCCACTTTAATCAGCGACTGTGCTATAATTCGCCCGATACCCTGTGCACCACCGGTAACAATAACATGTTTCATAAACCATTGAGTTTTATTAAGTTCAAAAATAGTAAATTTTTCTAAGACTAATTCATTAATCTAATATTTTCCAAAATCATAAATCAAAGATTTCTATGTATCTTTGTATCTGAAAAATAAAAAGTCAATGGATCAACAACATTTGCTTGGCATGACGCTTTCCGAAATTCAAAAAGAAATTCTGGAACTTGGATTGCCTAAATTTACCGCTAAACAAATTGTCGATTGGGTTTACGTGAAGCGCGTAAAGAGCGTCGACGAGATGACCAATATTTCCATTCGAAACAGAGATATTCTCAAAAAACGTTACGATATAGGACGGGTTGAACCTATTGACATAAAAACTTCGGTTGATGGAACAAAAAAAATGCTGTTTCCTGTAAAAAACGGTAAATACATTGAATCGGTAAACATACCCGAAGACGAACGTCTTACAATTTGTGTTTCGTCGCAAGTGGGGTGTAAAATGGATTGCAGTTTTTGTATGACGGGTAAAATGGGCTTTCTGGGAAGCCTTACCGTAAACGAAATTTTGAATCAAGTGTATTCAGTACCCGATGCTAATGAATTGACCAATCTGGTTTTTATGGGAATGGGTGAACCACTGAACAATTTCGATAACGTAATGAAAGCCATCGAAATCCTTACAGCAGATTACGGTCTTGCGTGGAGTCCCAAGCGCATCACGCTTTCTACAATTGGTGTAATTCCTAACTTAAAAAGATTTCTCGATGAAAGCAAATGCCATCTTGCCATAAGTTTGCACAGTCCGATTTCATCACAACGCCAAACGTTGATGCCGATTGAGAAAACTTTTAAGTCTGCGGATATCATAGAACTCCTCCGTGAATATGATTGGAGCCACCAGCGTCGCTTATCGTTCGAATACATTATGTTTGACGGATTGAACGATTCGCAAGTGTATGCCCGTGAGCTAAGTAAGCTTTTATCGGGATTAGATTGTCGCGTCAACCTTATTCGTTTTCATAAAATACCCGGCAGCGATCTTGCACCATCTACCGAAGAAACGATGGTTAAGTTCCGTGATTTTCTTACCGCCAAAAGATTTACCTGCACCATTCGAGCATCGCGAGGCGAAGATATTTTTGCTGCCTGCGGCATGTTATCTACCACAAAAGAATCAAGAGCCAAGAATCAAGACTAATAGACAATAGTTTTTGACATCAGCCTCCCGCATCCAGCACATCGTCTTAACAACTACATGCAAATTATAAATAATCATAAATCGAAACGATTTGTTTCATTTACAATCAAATAATTGTAATTTTGTTAAAAATAAATCCTAAAGAAAATATTATGAGACTGATAAATTTACTTCTGTTGCCCATGCTGGCAATACTCATATTTACCTCGTGCGACGGCAGTGGTTTTCTATCGGCATCCTCCATGTCGAACGAAGTGTTGGTTATCATGGAAGAAGATCAATGGGAAAGTGAAACCGGACGCGCGCTTTACGACGTGCTGAACTCGCCCGCAAAAGGATTACCCCAGTTTGAACCGAATTTCAGAATATTGCAGCTCGCACCCGAAAATTTCACCAGCACATTCAAAGTTGCCCGAAACATTATTATGCCGGAAATCTCTAATATTTACAGCGTTGCAAAACTCTCATCCGAACTCGATAAATATGCATCGGGACAGGTAATTATGACTGTTAGGGCTCCGGACACAACTGCATTTATCAATTTCCTGAAAGAAAATAAAGAAGGGATTGTGGATTATATCCTGAATAAAGAGATGGAGCGCACCGCGCAATGGCTCATCAAGGATTCCGGAACACCACAATCACATATACAACAGGTTTTTGGCTTTAATATTTATTATCCGAAAGGATTGTCGAATATTACGGAGCATCCCAATTTTTACTGGGCGACGAACAGTGCCGGACGTGCCAGAAAAGATATCGTAATTTATCAATTTCCTTATACTACCGAAACCGTTTTTGAAAAAGATTCGCTCATTGCTATCCGTAACCGGGTTTTGGGAGAATACATCACCGGATCTTTCGACTCACATATGACAACCTCTACTGCTTACGACCCCGATTACCGGAAAATGGAATATAACGGACTTTTCCGTGCCGAGTTGCGCGGATTGTGGGAAATGACCAAAGACATGATGGGCGGGCCGTTTGTTTCGCACGCTTTCGTAAATGAAAACACGAATATGGTTGTGGTGGTGGAAGTTTTTATTTTTGCACCCGAAACCGATAAACGAAACATTATCCGTGGTATGGAAGGGTCGCTTTACACCATAAAAATACCTGAAAAAACTAAGAAATAAGGAAGACAAAACAGTTTTGTCTTATTCATTTTATCGTATTAATTAAGAAAAATGTCAGAACAAATAAAAGTAGGTATCACGCACGGAGATATTAATGGCGTGGGATACGAGATATTGCTGAAAACCTTTGCCGATGAACGCTTGCAAGAGCTTTTTATACCGGTGATCTATGGTTCGTCCAAATCGGCATCCTATCACAGAAAAGTACTCGATTACAGCCCCATCAATTTTCATATCGTAAATCATATTGAGGATTGCAGTTTCGGAAAGATTAACTTGCTCAACTGCGTTAAAGAAGAAGTGAGAATTGAATTGGGAACAGCCACCACCGAAGCAGGAGAATCGGCTTTCACCGCTCTCGATATTGCGGCAAGAGACCTGGCGGCAAAAAAAATAGATGTATTAGTTACATTACCCATCAATAAAGACACTATCCAAAACGACAAATTCCATTTCCCGGGACATACCGAATTTTTGCAGGATCGGTTTGCAGAAAACTCCAAAGCATTGATGATCCTAGCTAATGATTCGTTAAGAATTGCATTGGTAACAACTCATATTCCTATCTCGGAAGTTTCAGAAAAAATATCGAAAGAACTTATCATCGAAAAACTTACCACGCTCAATTCTTCGCTTAAACGTGATTTCCGCATAGAAACACCGCGTATTGCTGTTCTCGGGTTAAACCCCCATGCAGGAGAAAACGGTTTGTTGGGAAAAGAGGAACTTGAATTGATTGCTCCTGCCGTAAAAGAGTCTCAGGAAGCGGGAATATTATGTGTCGGTCCTTTCGCTGCCGACGGCTTCTTCGGAACCGGGAAATATCGGCAATTCGATGCTATTTTGGCTATGTATCACGATCAGGGGTTGATTCCGTTTAAAACCATTGCTATGGATTCGGGGGTGAACTTCACCGCCGGATTACCCATCGTGCGTACATCGCCCGATCACGGTACAGCATACGATATCGCAGGAAAAAACATGGCTTCTGAAGAGTCTTTCCGCCAGGCAATTTATATGGCTATGGATATTTTCAACAATCGCTGTGCCTACGATGAAGCGCGCGAAAATCCGCTGCGCAAAATGTTCTTTGATCGTGGTAAGGACGATGTGAAATTGGATTTAACACAGGAGCAGGAAGAAGAAAAAGAATAATCTTTTTGTAAATAAAAGGTATTTGAGAAAACTAAAAGCAGTCGATAAATCGGCTGCTTTTATTAATTAACGGCCATGAATGCTGAAATTGAGCGAGTTAGAGAAATAAACAGAATAACAAGGAGAAAAATAAAGAAAAAACAGTTAGATAAATATTTCTTTTGAAAATGCTGATTTAGAAATTAATGTTATATTTGTAAAAAATACGTACTTCGTTGATTATATCCTTTCAACTACAGTAATTCTTACTTGATAGAGTAAAGTGGTCTTAAACAGTTATTAGGGAAACGATTCTTTAAATTCTTTTTTACCGGAAAGCTGCAAAGAAGTATAGAATTGGTCAACACAATACCTGACCGAAATCTGCGATTGAAGCTAATCTATCATATAACGACTAAGTACCGAAAACGACAAAGATTTGGCAAACTGCAAAAGAATGTCTCATAACAAGTAAATTAGACAACCAGGATAATAAGCAGTTCCTGACAAAAGAATAAATTTTATTTCTACTAAAAATATCTTTGTCTGAGTCTGACAAAGTGTAAGTGCTAAATGATTCAGTAGAGACTTGTCATTTAAAATTGAAAACAAGGTGCCACATGTGCCCTGCCGTTACTACAAACGTTTCTGTCGATACAATAAAAACGACGAATTCGTTTTCGAATTTATCACCAGTCAAAAAAGATTTTTGTCAGTGCATTACATTTGACACTTAATCTATCTTTTAATCTTTTAGGTTGAAAGTTGTTCATCTGCATATGTATATAAAACGTTCTCGCACCGGGTAATCTTAATTAGGCAATAAAACTTTTTTTTTAAAAGTTACCAAGGTTTTCAGAGAGAGTCATTATACACTTCTACTCTTCGCTGAAAATCAAACTAGAAACACTATTAAGAGAAGTGTACATAACGATAAAAAAAGGATACTTATGAAAAGAATTATTTTTATTTTTGGTTTCGTTGTGATTTTCGGCGTAACCATCGCGCAAAACGCCAGAATTAAAATTGACCTCGATCGCACAATCGGCCAAATCGATCCCAATCTATATGGTAATTTTGTTGAGCATCTCGGTCGTTGCGTTTATGGCGGAATTTATGAACCTGGGTCTCCATTGTCGGATGCCAACGGTTACCGTAAAGATGTTCTCGAAGCCGTCAAAGGACTTAACGTTTCTTTGGTACGATATCCAGGCGGCAATTTTGTTTCTAACTATAATTGGTTAGACGGTGTAGGTCCTGTTCGTAAACCCCGCATGGACTATGCATGGCAACGTCTTGAAACCAACTTATTCGGGACAAATGAATTTGCTGAATGGTGTAAGCTAGTTGGCACAGAACCCTTTATGTGTGTTAACCTTGGAACTGGAACTATACAGGAAGCTCAGGCCTGGGTTGAATATAGTAATGCCAACAGCGGATCTTATTACTCTGCACTCCGCAAGGAGCATGGTTTTGAAAAACCTCATAATATCAAATACTGGGCACTTGGCAACGAGATGGATGGTCCATGGCAAATGGGACACCTCAACGCTGAAGATTACGTAAAAAAAGCACGTGAGGCTTCAAAATTAATGAGATTAGTTGATCCGTCTATTAAAATTATCGCTGCAGGTTCTTCAAACTATGGCAGGGATGCTGATCCATATCATTGGAACAGATCTATTCTTGAAGGGCTTTATCCGAATATTGATTATATTGCACTTCACATGTACGTGGGTAATCGTGAAAACAATTATTACGACTTTGTAACTGCTCCGATGACCATGGAAACTAGAACTCAGACTGTTCGCAATATGATTAACGAACAGCAACTAAGAACAAACAAGCGAACTCCGGTCTATATTGCCTGGACTGAATATAATGTATGGTACAGGGCACGTGAAGGAGCTGATGCGGTTGGTATAAATGCACTTGAAGAGAGGTATAACCTCGAAGATGCACTTGTTGTAGCAGGTTTTCTCAACGTGTTTGTACGAAATGCCGATATTATCAAAATGGCAAATATGGCACAGTTAGTAAACGTTATCGCTCCTATCTTTACAAACGAAAGCGGATTATTTCTACAAACCATTTATTATCCCTTACAACTTTTTGCTCAAAACGTTAAGGGTACATCTCTTGATGTTCTGGTAGACAGCCCCGTATACAAAAGCAATTTATCTGCAAACGAGTCCAATATACGACCGTCGCAACAAAGTGAGGTCCCATATCTTGACGTTTCAGCCTCCATTGATGGTAATGAAATTGTAATCTGTGTTGTAAACCGCAACAAGGATAATGCCATTACTACCGATATTATCAGCCAGGAAGGAAGCTTCACCGGTAACTTTGAAGTTTATGAAGTAAATGGACCTGATATTAAATCGATGAACGACTTCGATGTGACGAACGTAAAAACCACAAAAAAGGCTAATATTAACGCCAAAGGACAAAAGATTCAATATGCTTTTGCACCTCACTCTTTTACAATGTTAAAAGGTAAAATAAATAAGTAATATCATTTTAAAACAGATGAAAAGTTATATTTTTAGTTTATTGTTTTTTGTTTTGGTTTCGTGTATTTCGGTACAACAACGCCATCAAGACCAATCAAACGTCGCCAGCACAGTCATCACTTCAGATAAAGGAAATGGCACGTATACCAACCCTGCTATCTTTGCTGATGTTCCGGATATAAGCGTTATCAGAGTTGGCGATACGTACTGGATGGCCAGTACGACCATGCATATGATGCCTGGCGTTCCTATCATGAAATCACACGACTTAATCAACTGGGAAACGGTCAGTTATTGCTACTTCACAATGGAAGACACAGACAATAATAAGCTAGTCGGGAACAATAACATGTACTCACAGGGCACATGGGCAAGCTCTTTGCGCTATAGGGACGGTAAGTTTTATTTGGTTGTTCCTTCCCCTACTTCCGGCAAGACTTATTTTTTCCATAATGATGATCCGGAAAACAAGCCTTGGACTCGTTACGAACATAACGAAAGATTTCACGATTGTGGCTTAATCCTCGATGACGATGGCAGAAATTGGCTCGTTTGGAATGCTAATCCACTATTTATCATCGAACTGAATAAAGATGTTACAGGTATTATGCCAGGTGCGGAGCGACGGGCTGTTATTCCTAACTTGCATGCTCCAAATCCGGTAACGGGAATTACACCTGCCGGCGGACTAGCAGAAGGAGCTCAATTCGAAAAGATTGACGGTACCTATTATATCTTCAGTATCAATTGGCCGAGTGGTAACCCCCGTTCAGTTGTATGTCACCGGTCAAAAAATTTGGAAGGACCGTGGGAGTCAAAAGTTGTTGCGATGGAAGGGATCTTACACGACGGTAGCAGCACAGGAACTGATAACAGAGGCGGTGGTCCTGCACAAGGATCTATCGTTGACGATGGTAAAGGGAACTGGTGGGGATGCGTATTTCGTGACAGTGGACCAATTGGGCGTGCCCCCTGGGTTATGCCTATCACCTGGACCGACGGTTGGCCAATGTTTGGCAAGGATGAAAATGGTAAAGGTTCTTTTACAAATTTGTCACGAGGCGGTGTAAAACCTGTTTTAGGAAAGTCCCCCAAAAGCGTTGTAGCGTCGGATGAGTTTACCAACAATGCAAACAAGCCTCAGTATGTCGATTCCCCAAAACCGACGCACGTAAGTTACGTCACAGGGGAATATGACTATAACGGCTCAAACCTTAAAATGGAGTGGCAATGGAATCATAATCCGGATAATCGATATTGGTCATTGACAGAGCGACCAGGTTGGTTGCGTCTCAAAGCAATGTTAAATAGATCGGCTGAGGAAAAACATCTTCTTAATGCCCGCAACACATTAACACAAAGAGCCTTCGGCCCACAAAGCACAGCAGTAATCTTACTTGATGCTACCAATATGAAAAATGGTGACGAAGCCGGACTAACACTTTTTGCTGCTAAATATGGTTCAATTGGCGTAAAAATGGAGGAAGGTAAAAAGTTTCTTGTTACAACGCTCAGCAACGATTGGAGGAGGGGTCACATTACAAACGCAGGGATTGAAAGCGTCCGCTTACCGATGAAAGGGAACAAGATATTCCTGAAAGCAGAGGGAGATTTTACTGTCGCCAACGGTGGTGCAGTCAATCCGGGTAATTTTTTCTATAGTTATGACGGTAAAAAGTGGGAAAAACTTGGAGAAACGCTAAACATGACATACAGTATTAACAATCACTTTATGGGCTACCGTTTTGGTCTCTACAACTTTGCCAAGATTGGAGAAGGGGGTTATGCAGATTTCGATTATTTTCGAATTGGCAATAGTATTACGAAACTGTAAGAGAACGTTAGTATTGTAGGTTATTTCAGCAAAAGTGGGATTGAGCAGACTTTATGAGTAACATAATTTTATGAATATCAATTCGATTTGACGGCGCCAGTAAAAGTTTGGTTTAAATAATGGCATATATAGTCAATAAAGGTTGACAACAAAAATCCCAAATTAAAAACATCAAGAAACTGTCTTAATAACAGAGACAGTTTTTTGATGTTTTATCATCTGTCAAACGTGCCTATTAAAAAACAAATAATAGTTTTTGTTTATTAGTCGAATATAAGTGGTTAAAATTGATATCCTGACGTATGCTGGTCAGTATAAAATCATTCCCAAAACTATTCTATAAATCTACAGCATTCTCAGCCACATTCCAACCTTCAATAATAAGTTCTATATTCTCAACATCCGAAGAAGGATATTCCATTCCCGACTTGTCCAAATTAGTGCGACAAATCCAAGCTTTTTTGTCGTAATAAACTGATTTATAGATGCTGTTTTTTTAATTATTAGAAGAGGCGGACAAGCCGAGAAAAATTAACAGCTGACAATATGGTTAGCCGTTTTTATTGATAATAAGTAGAAACATTCGACAGTTTGGTCAAAATGGATTATATTTCAACACCATTTTGTGAAATTTTGTTATCTTTATGTCATAATTACATTATACATAAGAATATAATCTTAAAACACTAAGAAAAAAATCATTAACAGATAAAACACATGAAAATTTTACGAGAAGTACAGGTTGACGGTTATTATATGGTAGACACCGGAATATCTGTTAGCGAATGGATTGAAATCTTACAAGATGATGAGTTTATGCGAGCGTCGTATAAGGATACACTAATTAAATTTTATAAAGAGTCTGGACATAAATCTACGTGTAAGAAATTAAGTGAGAAGTATGGGAAAAACTCAACAACATATAATGGTTCAATAACTCAATTCGGCAAAGCAGTACAAGAAAGATTAAATCGATTTCAAATTTTAAGATCTGACGGTGGTAGAGCATACTGGCCTGTTACAATGAATGGCAAATTGATAGGAAATAATTTCGAATGGACAATAAAACCAGAATTAGTAGAAGCGTTAGAAATGTCAGGAATATTATCTTACGACCCTGTAAGGGAAATGCTAAATCGTTACAAGGAACTTGTGAAAAAAGGAGAATTAAAGTATGAACTATATAAATGGGAACTTGTACAAAAATTTAGAGGTCGACCGAATGTTTTAGCAGAGAACTTCGCAGAGGAAATAAAGTCACTTGATATTTCCAATTTGGCCTACCGAATGACAAAAGCCGTGATGGATAGGATAGCTGATAAAAACCCTGATCACTACAAAGCTTCTTTTGTTAAACTGTTTAATGAAGAGATTTTACTTAATGATAGAGTAAAGACCTTCATTGATGAAATCCGACAAATTTATAAATCACAAGGAGAAACTCTTTCTCCACATCATAACGAAAGGGAAATTTCAACATTCCTCACTTTTCACAATCCAGAAAAATATACTTTTTACATGCCTACTTTTTATGATTTCTATTGTAAAATGATAGGAGTTAAATCTAAATCAGTTGGAGAAAAATACGGACATTATTTGAATTTAGTAGATGAGCTAATTGAAAATTATATTCTTAAAGATGCTGAGCTACTTGAATTAGTTGATGCTGAATTAAATGCCGGTAATTATTATCACGATAAAAAAAGAAAAATTCTTGCTCAAGATATTTTAAGAATAGAGCAAAAATTGAATGAAGATAGAATTAGTAAAACGACAATAATTGCAAATATTACATGGAATAGTAGTGATTGGAAAGAACCTAGTTCGGATGTCAGCGGTCACGAATGGGTAAAGCAAGGTGGAATTCCACATGAAAGCTGGAATTTTGATTTTGATAATCCACGAAATATCGGTGGAAAAGTTTTAGGTTTTGCAAAGTTTACTAATCCCCCTAAGATAAAAGGTTCAGATAGCTTAGTTGTTTTTTATTCAAAAGACAATATTGTTGGTTTTTACGGTGCCGCTGAATTGCTTCCCGAAACAATTTCAATTTCAGATAATGAAAGTTACAATATAGTCGGGGCGAGAAATTTATCGATATTATTAAAAAATAAAATTGAAAATGTTAATGCAAGTGGTTACTTAGAGAAGAAAAAACGAATTGGACAGGGTGGATTTAATTATTTAAAAAGAAACGAAACTATTGTTGACATTATAGAAGAGGCTATAGGATTAAATCCTGAACAAGAAAATGAATTAAATTACTTGTTAGAATGGTTTTTAGGAGAGGAATCCCAAACACACTTTAAAGAACAATTAGTTGAACCAATAACAAAGAAAATCATGAAATATCAACCACTAAACCAAATCATATATGGTCCTCCGGGAACGGGAAAAACATATAATACAATAAATAAAGCCATAAATATTATAAATCCCGCGTTCGATACAGAAGAAAATAGGGAAAAAACCAAACATGAGTTTAATAAACTGGTTGAAGCGGGACAAATTGTTTTTACAACATTCCACCAAAGCATGACGTATGAGGATTTTGTGGAAGGGATAAAGCCCCAAAAACCCTCAGAAGAAGATAATTTTCTAAAATACGATATTGAACCCGGAATTTTTAAGAAGATATGTATAACAGCCCAGACTCCCAATCAACAAGATTTTAGCACAGCATATAATCAGCTTATTCGTGATTTAGAGGAGATTGACAAATTGGAACTAAAAACACCGACAAATAAGAGTTATTATGTTGGATTAAATTCAAACAATAATTTATCTTTATATACTGGTGTTAACGCAAAATTGAACGGCTCACTCACGAAAGAACTTTTACAAATTTTCTTTCAAGACAACGATGTAAAATACTGGTATGGATATTATGCTGGGGTTGCCCAATATTTAAAAGATAGATATGGTTATTCCAATGATAAAAAGAAAAAATCACAAAACTTCGTCCTTATAATCGACGAAATAAATCGCGGAAATATTTCACAAATTTTTGGTGAACTTATCACCTTGATTGAAGAAGATAAAAGGTTAGGTAATTCTGAAGAGTTGGAGGTCACACTTCCGTACAGCAAAGAAAAATTTGGTATTCCTGCCAATCTTTACATTATTGCAACTATGAATACTGCCGACCGTAGTGTAGAAGCACTAGATACAGCACTTCGTCGTAGATTTAGCTTTGAAGAAATTTTACCAAATTATGATATTATTACTCAAAAAGGGAAAGCCGAAAATGGAGTTATTGAAAACATCGATTTGGCTAAACTTTTATCGGTAATCAACAAACGTATTGAATTGTTGCTTGACAGAGATCATCAGATTGGACACAGCTATTTCTTGCCAGTATCAAATCTAAAAATGCTAAAAGAAGCCTTTCACAACAAAATTATTCCACTTTTGCAGGAATATTTCTTTGGAGATTTTGGAAAAATCGGATTAACGCTGGGTAAAGGTTTTGTTGAGTTGGATAATAAACACAGTGATAATGATAAGTTTTTTGCTGAATTTCACGGCGATTATTCGTTTGCCGATTATTTAGATCGTCCTGTTTATAAGATACTGAATCCAATGGACATGTCTGATGATGAGTTTATTGAGGCAATCAACGTTTTGATGAATGAATAAGCTGAGAAAGAATCATATTGTAGTTTTCGAACACGAAAAACTTCGAATCAGCGAAGAGTTTGATAAGGAAAAACTATCTGCATTGCAAAAATATTATGGCAGTACAGGCGTTCCATACTATTCATTAATCCACAATGGTGTGAAGTTTTGTAGTTACGTAGGTGTAATTCAGGTAGGCAATCTGATAATCGAAGTTCTCCCCAAAGCAGATAAAAACGTAGAAACTGATTCGGTAAAATGGCGTAATATTTTGATTGACATGGTGAGAACTGTTCACAAGTTTGATGTTCAGGCGACAAGCCAAAGCCACCTAAAAATTAGGCCCAACACCATTCTCGATTTATACATTGAAATTTTTATCCGTGAAATAGAATATTTAATACGCAATGGTTTAATCAAGCAGTATAGGAAAGAAACCGGGAATGTTTCTGCTCTCAAAGGAAACTTGCATTTCAGTAGGCACATTCAGGAAAATTTAATCCATCAAGAGCGTTTTTTTGTTCGCCATAGCACCTATGATGTTCATCATTTACTGCATGAAATTCTGTATCAAGCGATTACTCTGATTAAAAACATCAATACAAACATAAGCTTGATCAGCCGGATTAATGCTTTGTTATTGGATTTCCCCGAAATGTCCTACAAAAAAATCACAGAAGCTAGTTTTAAACGAATCGTTTTCAATCGTAAAAATGAAGCTTACCGAAAATCGTTTGAAATTGCAAAATTCCTTTTACTACAATTCCATCCTGATATCAGCATGGGTAACAATCATGTACTAGCTTTGATGTTCGATATGAATTCATTGTGGGAAAAATTTATTTATATCAGTTTGAAAAAACATTTAAAAACTGACGAAGCTGCAATTCGTGTGCAAACTCAAAACTCAATCAACTTTTGGGAGCATGAAAAAGGTTCAATTACTAAAGTAAGGCCCGATATCCTTGTGAGTATAAGCAAAAACAAGCAATACATTATTGATACAAAATGGAAAAATTTGAACGGAAATAACCCAACTGTAGAAGATTTACGCCAAATGTACGTTTATCACGAATATTTTAATGCAGAAAAAGTGGCTTTGCTTTACCCCAATGATGTTTTTCCAACGGCTGAAGTTGTAAAGGGTAAATACTCAAAAAAGAAACACGACGTGGTTGAAAATTTAATGGAATGTAGTATAATGCCCATTTCAGTCAAAAAGGATGTGCGTGAATGGCAAAAAAGTATTGGCTCAACCGTTTATGAATGGGT
>ENA-UOOM01001448-UOOM01001448.1-fermentation-metagenome-genome-assembly--contig:-NODE-1448-length-22814-cov-4.242585_pt1 | contig 22814 bp, 18 predicted proteins | sample MGYA00245781_ERZ724031 | MGnify/ENA primary metagenome ERZ724031 (study PRJEB28704, sample SAMN03018317) | fermentation metagenome | biome: anthropogenic terrestrial biome; feature: soil; material... | reverse complement strand
GTTTGGGTCAAATTTCGTCCGGCGTTTCCATCATTTCTTTTCCGGCGTTGACAGAAGTGCTCTTGAGTCAAATTTAAGATCATTTTCATGAACAAAATATACACCGAGGCGCTTATCCTCAGCAGATGCCATTTTAGCTTTGTTTCCAACGATAATTGTATTTACAGTTTCACAGAAGCGTTTCCAAGTAACATCAGTATCTAAAATTTCTGCATCGGCCAGCGATGGACGTACATTGTCAAAGTTATTTTCAATAAGTCTCATCTGCCATCTACGTTGGAAAGCAGTATCAAGAGTGAAAACATTCTGGTCAGATGTATTCATTGTACCAATGATAGAAAGATTGGAAGGGATACGAACCTTATGTGACGGTTTCCCATAGATAAATTCAGCCATGTATTTATGGGTAATACCATACTCACTCGTTCCTACCGGAAAACCATCATCACCATCCTGCATCTCAACTTTTCGATCAAGTAGTTGAAATACCTCTCCAAAAATTGCGGGTGCATTACCACGGTTAATTTCCTCAATTATAAGGATGTATTTGCTCATCGGATTGCGATATGCATTAGAAAGAATCGTAGTAAATGGTCCAGGTGTGAATTCATATGTAACTTGTTTATCCTCGTCTACCACAGGCAGAATCTGTCCAACGAAATCTGCATTTGTATAATCTGGATGGAAAACCAAACGATCAACAATGCTATCTTCGTTGCAATATTCATGCTCAATAGTCCAGCTCTTTCCAGAGCCAGGAACACCATATAGAAGGATATTCTTTCCACCTGTTATTCTATCAGCGTAATCATAATCAATTTCTCCAAGCATCTCTACGTTTACTCTTGTATTAGTTGCTAATTTAAAGAATTGATTATTCAGTTCCTGCAGGCCACCATCTTCATCAATACCACGATTCGGGATAACGCCATAACACTCATACTCAAATAATTGGTGCTTCTTCAAAATTATTAAATAGGAGCCTGCATGCAATAATCTTCTAAAGGCAATAAAGTCTTCCCCATCGAAGTTGATTAGAGATACTTGTATTTGATCAGCTTGTGCTCGTCTTTTACCCCTAACAACAGATGTTACCGAACGTTTTTTATCAGAGGTAAAAGATATGTTTGAACCTTCACTATTACGGTCAAGATACTCTACATTAGACTTCGTTAAAATCATTGGTACTTGAGTTATAAAGTATTTCTTTAAGTCCGCATCTGATTCAGAATCATTGAAGTACCCATCTGACCGAAGATATGGGAAAATATCCATTTGAACTCCAGTTATGGCTATATGCGTCTGATTTGTCGTTCTTCCGTCGTCAAGGGTATTAGATGCCTCTAACTTCTTAACGATAATCCCATCATAAACATTTTTATCAATTGTTGTACCTATCAAGGCTAAAACGCTTTGAATTCTTTCGATTGCTTCATTAAATGTCATACTCTTCACCTCATTATAAATAATTTTTAATTACTTCCGCTATAGCTCGACCTAAAAGAGGGGGTACTGAATTTCCTATTTGCATATATGTTTTTGTATATGCACCCCGGAAAAAGTAATCATCTGGATATGATTGCACCCTTGCGGCCTCTCTTGGAGTTAGTCCACGCGCTTGTGTTGGATGTATATACATATTACAGTCAAACTTCATATGAGCCGTTATGGTTTTACATACTTTATTTTCCTCAAGTTTAAAATACTTATCTTTAAAAATGTCATTTCTTCTACTATAAGGCATGATATCTGCAATCTTAGGATCATCTGATCTATCACCTTGGTTAAGCCTTCCAAATATTTCTATATCTCGATCATTATTATACCTAGCCTTATGATTAAACACTATGGGACAGTTTCGATTTTGATTAATAAACTGAATATAATCATTTTCAACAACTGAAGTCTTTTTTTCAATTTTCTTTCCTGATATCTCAGAGTCTACTTCTGTAGCATTTTTCTTTCTAGATGCTTCGAGTTCCCTTAATCCAAATAGTGCATCTGCTAAAACAGTATTAGGAATTGCCTCAGAAAGTCCTTCAATTTCATCGAATAATTCATCGTTATTTATCTCAACTCTATTGCCAATAAAAATTAGTCTTTCTCGATTTTGTGGCACTCCATAATCCTTAGCGTTTAGTATCCTGCATGAAACTGAATATCCAATGTTCTCAAAATCTTCTATTACTTGAGTGGATACAGATTTCATACCTTTCACATTTTCCATTACGAAAAACTTTGGCTGGACCATTGATACAACTTTAACATAACTCTTATAGAGCTTATTACGCGGATCATCAATGAGTCGTTGTCTATTAGCCATGCTAAATCCTTGGCATGGTGGGCCTCCCACAACAACATCAACCTCATCAAACCTCTGTAGATTTTCAATATTATCAATAACATCATTAATATCACCAAGTATAATGTGTTCCCTAGGTGTTTCCGGATGATTATGTGCATATGTATCTACGCAACAAGGCTCTATGTCATTTGCTAAACTTGTAATGAAACCGCTTTGTGTAAAGCCTAAAGAAAGACCACCAGCCCCACAAAATAAATCGATCATGACTGGTGCGTTGTGGTCATAATTTTCAATACGATTGCGAATATAACTATTACAATACTTGGATATAACACATTCATTACACTTTTGCGTACCACAACAATCATCGTATAATGCTGTAAGTAATTTACCTATTTTTTGAGATTTTTTTGCTGACTGTTTAAATATGGAACCACGTCCATCTAAGTATTCGTTACCTACCGCTGAAGCTATATAGTCTAGCACAGTCTGTGCTTTATTCTTATCAAAATTATAATCCTTATTATAAATAGATGATAATATAGAATTAATTTCTTCTTTATCTTTATTGAAATTGAAACTCTCCATTATGCCCATTCTCCTAATTCTAATAATACATCTTTAATCTTTTCTGCAACTGCTTGCGAAACATTAACAGTAACTGCATTTCCAAATTGCTTATATGCTTGTGAATCAGAAACAGGGATTACAAAATCGTCATCAAATCCCTGCAGTCTCGCACATTCACGGGGAGTGAGACGCCTTACTCTACCATTTTGTGTAACATAATTATCTTGGCAAGCTCTGTGCATTTTTGCCATAGTTGCACATAACGGTCTTGCTATTTCCAAATCAATTTCTGATTTAGCCTTATATCCACCCGTTCCATTAGATAAGATGGTTGGCAATATCCTATCAGATAAAAAATATTTCTGATCAACATTGTGTTCCAATAGATCTTGCAATGTTAAATCAAGCTCCTGCTTTTCCGGAAACAAAAACTCTGCATTTTCATTTGCAAAACAAACGATATATGTTCTGTTTCTTGTTTGCGGAATACCATAATCAGCTGTATTCAATACATCTGTAAAGACCTTATAACCCAAATCTTTTTCTAAGATATTTAAGATTGTTTTGAATGTCCTTCCTTTATCATGGGTGCGTAATGAACGTACATTTTCCAAAACAACTACTTTTGGCTTTTCATTTTTATCTATTTTATATTTTATTATTTCTGCTATTCTAAAAAAAAGAGTTCCACGAGCGTCTTCAAAACCTCTTTTTTCACCCATCATGCTAAACGGTTGACAAGGGAACCCACCTATTAAGACATCAAAATCTGGCAGTTCCTCAAGAGGGATATCGTTTATATCTCCAAGCACGATGTGGTCACCAAAATTCTCCTTATATGTCTGAACAGCATATTTATCAAAATCATTTGCCCATACAATGTCATAGCCAGCATTTTGAAAGCCTTTATCTAAACCCCCACATCCACTAAATAGGGATAGAATTCTCATATTTTATTACTCCTTTCGGGACTTTATATACTCCCGTATCCACGTACCAATTTCAATTGAAGCTTTTTTCCCTTCGAGAGCCAATAATTCCATGAATTCTTTTTTGATTTCTGGTTCTATGGCTACTTCAATTTTGGCTGTTTTTACTTTACCGGGAGGTCTCCCACATATTTTTGATTTATTATTCATAAGTGACTCCTCCAGGAATTAATCCTTATTATATAATGATTACATCAGGGTCTAAAATAGTATAGCATAGACTGTAGGAAATTTCAATCCCCCAAATCGACATGAATTTCGCGGTTAAAGTATGCAAATAGATCGTCAACTCAATTCTATTTTTGCAGTAATTCTATCCACTCGCCACATTTTTGACAGTAATTTCGTCAACTCAGTAGGCAATTAGTAACAATGTCCACTCAACCCTGTATTTTCGGGGTTTTAGATATGTTCTTACAATAAAAATATCCGTGACCTAGAACCCAGCTTGAATATGAGTTCAAAATCACGGAATTCCCTTTATATCAAGCACTTTTTCGCTTTTATTTATCAACCCTTGATAGAGTAGAACAGTGGGTTTACCACCGTCCCCTCATCAAACCGTACGTGCGATTTTCCCGCATACGGCTTTCCGATATTCTTCTTCCTTCAGCATTCAGCCGCACATATTTGCTAGTCCTGCCTGTTTAGTCAATTCTCTGACCTTTGCTGCACTTCCTAGCCTATAATTGCGTTGTTTCTTCCGATTGTACCACCGAGTAAACTTGAAATTTATATACTTATCTATCTTCCATAACCATGGTCTGCTAAATCGTCTGGTATAATAGTTCCTCATGCCAATGATTTTAGGATTGAGTAGCTTCACCATCTCTTCCATACTTAGCAGCAGCTTGCTAGGACTGTTAAATACCTCTTTTATGTTAGCTCTCATTTTCTTCATAGCCTTCTTAGACGGTATCTGTTGTAGTGTCCAATACCACTGCCAGTTTTTATTTCTAAAACGCTGAAATCTATTATTGAAGCCAAGAAAATCAAAACTACCTTTACCAAAATACATATCAACCAGTCTTGTTTTCTCACTGTGAAGCGTTAGTTCCAGTTTTTCCATAATCCACTTCACAGCGCGCAAGGCTTCTTCTGCATGAGATAACCTCTTACACAATATCACAAAATCATCTGCATAACGCACTAATTCACCCAGATGTCCAAAGGCTTTATTCCAATACACATCAAAATAATTCAGATATATGTTGGACAATAGTGGAGAAATAACTCCACCCTGCGGTGCTCCCAGTATACTTTCACTGTACCATCCGTTTTCCAGCACTCCTGCTTTTAACCAACTATTTATCAGCTTTAATACTCTACGGTCAGTTATTCTTTGTTTGAGCAACAAAATTAGCTTATCATGGTTGATGCTACCAAAATAATCTTTTATGTCAGCATCTATTACCCATAGTGCACCACCTTTGTCGGACACTTCAAATATCCTGTCCATTGCTTGTTTAGCACTTCGTTTCGGTCTAAATCCATACGAACAGGGTTGAAAATCTGCTTCAAACACCGGCTCTATCACTATCTTTGCCGCCATCTGTACTATTCTGTCCTTAATCGTAGGTATCCCCAATGCTCTTTTTCTACCATCTGGTTTTGGAATATAGCTTCGTCTGACAGGCTTACACCGGTACTTCCCAGTCCTCAATTCTTCCGCTATTTCGCCCAGTAGTTTTTCTTCACCGTACGTTTTCACATCATCAATGCTGACTTTGTCAATACCGCCTGTTCCACCATTCTGTTTTACCCGTTTCCATGCTTCTTCTAAGATATCATTACGGTATATCTTGTCATACAACGCATAGAACTTTCTCTTTCGGTCAGCTTTGGCTGTAAGGTATAGTCTGTTTTGGAAGTCTCGTACTTTTTCATGGGTGTTTATAGCTTTTTCGGCAATCACCGGCACCTACCTCCTTTACAGACTTGAATAAAGTTGTGCCCCTTCCCTATGCACAGTTTTGTTGTCTGTACAATCCTTGGTACTATGAGCACTTCTGACTGCCTCTTTGCAGAAAGCAACTTCGCTTTTGCTTATATGCTTCCTCTTTACAGTTTCCTGTGCAAAGTAGGCTCTCTCCAGTTCCGACAAATACTTTCCTGACGTGTCGTTACCTCTACACCGCAGGGTTCTTAGGTATTGCATTTAGGGTTCTTCATACCGTCTTCTGTCTTTGCTGTTGATGTCGCAGCTCGACTCCCTGTTGTTTCCTTTCGGAAATGTAAATAACGGTGCGGCAGTATTCACTTTATGTTACAACCCGCCAGTTTGCCTGCTCCTTACGGAACATTCCGTAACGCTTCAACGCATAGATTACACCATACGCTGGTTACTGACTAAGTGGCTGCCCTACCTTTACCACTGCAGGACTTTCACCTGCTAGCATTTGCCAGCTTAGCTGGACGCACACATCAATACGACCGTCTCAACGTGCGCCGTGCGCGGGAACATATCAACAGGAGTTATCTCTTTAGGCTCGTACCCCAGGCCTGCGAAGGTCTTCATGTCGCGGGCAAGAGTAGCAGGGTCGCATGAAACATAGACAACGCGCTCAGGGTTCATAGAGGCGACGGTTTCCACAAGCTCGGGACCGCAGCCTTTGCGCGGCGGGTCAAGCACTACCACGTCAGGCTCCGTGCCGTCTTTTTTTAATTTTTCAGAGGCTTCGGCCGCGTCGGCGCAAATAAATTCAGCATTTGCTATACCGTTATACTCAGCGTTTTTACGCGCGTCTTCTACAGCGTGCCCAACAGCTTCCACGCCAATAACGTGCTTTGCCTCTTTAGCCATCGTTAGCCCTATAGTCCCCGTTCCGCAGTAGAGGTCGAGCACTGTTTCTCTGCCGGTGAGCTTCGCATATTTTTTTGCAATCGTATAAAGCCTTTCCGCCTGACTGCTGTTTACCTGGTAAAACGAATCTGATGAGATGCGGAACTTAAGACCGCAAAGTTCGTCCGTTATATAGTCCTGCCCCCATAAGATGCGGTATTTGCTTCCAAGTATTACGTTCGTCCTTTCCCTGTTGACATTTACCATGATGCCCTTTATCCCAGGGACGTTTTCGCGCAGCAGCTTAACGAGGAGCGGCTCGTTGTGCACCCCGTTTCCGTTTACGACAACGCACACCATCACTTCCCCGGTAGAATGTGCCTGCCTGAGGAATAAATGCCGCAAATGGCCCCTTCCGGTCTTTTCGTCGTAGACATCCTCTTTTGACGCCGCCTGCCACCTTTTGAATGCTTTCATGGCAAGCGCAAAAACCTCCGGCTGGAGCAAACACTCATCACAGCCTATCACCCTGTGGCTGTGTTTCGCGAAAAAGCCGAGCGTTATTCCGCCGTTTGCGCCGCTTCCCACAGGCAGCTGCGCCTTGTTACGGTAAGCGCCGGCGTTTTCGGCGCCGTTTATAGGTTTTATATCTATATCTTTAAAACCGCCTATCCGCTGCACGGCATCCGCCACGCGCTGCTGTTTTGCCTCAAGCTCAGCGCTGTATGCTATGTGCCTGTAAACACATCCGCCGCACTTAGCGAACTGCGGGCAGTCAGGCCTTACCCTGTCCTTTGACGGTTCGATTATACTTTCTATTTTACCGAAGGCATACGTCTTGGCAGTCTTAAGTATCTTTACTTTAAGTTTGTCGCCCTTTGCGGCAAGCGGTACAAAAACCGCTATGCCATCTTTGCTGTGGCCTACGCCGCTGCCCTCAGACGTGTATCCGGTAATGCCGAGGTCTATTATTTCGTTTTTACGAAGGTTCATTTATCATCATTCCATTTACAATTTTTAAATTAAGTATACACCATTTCAGGCGTGCATAAAAGTTCTGTTTCCATATTTGAAAATTATTTTTAACAATCCGCAAAGAAATACGGCAGCCAACCGGAAAGGATGGCTGCCGCGCTTTTATATCGTATTATTTATACCGGAAAATTATTTTAACCTTGCCTTCAGCTGTTTCTGCTGCTTTGCAAGCTCCGGCGGAAGTTTATCGCCGAATTTTTTATAGAATTCCTCTATGCCGTCTGCTTCCTTTGACCACTCCGCCTTGTCTACATCAAGTATACCCTTGACGGTATCCGTAGAAATATCAAGCCCTTCAAGGTTGATATCCTCCGCCTTAGGAACATAGCCTATTGGCGTTTCTACGGCATCCGCCCTGCCCTCACAGCGTGCGAGTATCCAGTCCACGACGCGCAGGTTATCTCCGAAACCGGGCCATATAAAGTGCCCGCCGTCATCTGTACGGAACCAGTTAACGTTGAATATCTTAGGCGCTTTATCACCGAGTTTTTCGCCCATGTCAATCCAATGCTGGAAGTAGTCGCCCATGTTGTAGCCGCAGAACGGGAGCATTGCCATCGGGTCGCGGCGCACAACGCCTACGGCGCCTGTGGCGGCGGCTGTCGTTTCGGAAGCCATTATGGAGCCTACGAACACGCCGTTGTTCCAGTCCCTCGACTGGTATACGAGCGGAGTTGTATGCGCGCGGCGGCCGCCGAAGATTATGGCTGAAATCGGCACGCCAGCCGGCGAATTAAACTCAGGGCTTACGCACGGGCAGTTCTGCGCGGGAGCCGTAAAGCGGCTGTTCGGGTTTGCGCCCTTTTCCGCTGACGCTGTGCCGTCCCATTTGTTGCCTTTCCAGTCAATGGCGTTTTTCGGCGGATTGTGGTCAAGGCCTTCCCACCAAACGGTATTGTCGTCAAGATTATGCGCAACGTTTGTAAATATAGTGCCGCGCTTAGTAGTGGCAAGCGCGTTCGGGTTTGACTTTTCGTTCGTGCCAGGCGCTACACCGAAAAATCCGTTTTCAGGATTTATAGCCCAAAGCCTGCCGTCCGGCCCTACATGCATCCACGCGATATCGTCGCCGACAGTCCATGTCTTGTAACCTTTTTTGCGGTAAAATTCCGGAGGGATGAGCATGGCAAGGTTGGTCTTGCCGCATGCCGACGGGAAAGCCGCCGCAACATATTTAATTTCGCCCTTCGGGTTCTGTATGCCGAGTATAAGCATATGCTCAGCCATCCAGCCTTCGTTCTTGCCGAGGTAAGAAGCTATGCGCAGCGCAAAGCACTTCTTGCCGAGGAGTACGTTCCCGCCGTAGCCGGAGTTAACTGAAATTATCGTGTTGTCTTCGGGGAAATGGCATATATAGCGCTTTTCAGGGTCTATGTTACACTTGCAGTGAAGGCCGCGCACCCAGTCGTTGCTGTCGCCCAAAACTTCCATAACTTTTTGGCCTACGCGCGTCATTATGAGCATATTAAGGACAACATAGAGCGAATCGGTAAGCTCTATGCCTATTTTGGAAAACGGCGAGCCTATGGGACCCATGGAGTAAGGTATAACGTACATGGTACGCCCCTTGTAGCTGCCGCGCGCTATATCATAAAGCATTTTATAGCATTTCGCTGGCTCCATCCAATGGTTTGTCGGGCCGGCATCCTCTTCTTTGCGGGAGCATATGAAAGTCCTGCCCTCAACGCGCGCCACATCGTTAACCGCGGTGCGGTGCAGGTAGCAGTCGGGGAGTTTATCCTGGTTAAGGCGTATCATTTCGCCGGTTTTGCAGGCTGCTTCCCTCAATAATTCAGTTTGTTCATGTGAGCCATCGATCCACAGGATTTTGTCAGGCTTGACAAGATCCTTCATCTCATCGATCCAGCTTGTCACAGACTTGTTTGCAGTCATAAAAAATCTCCTTTCGACCCAACGGCCTATTTAAATCTGCTTGTTACAAATACGTTCCGGCCGTGCAAAGCACCCCGGGACGCGGATAAAAACGGCAGAAAGTGCCCTGCGGCTTAATAGCCGGCATATTGGCAAAAAGAAAACACAAGAATTAAAATATTTTAATATTTGCATTAGCCGTGCTTCAAAGTTGCATTTTCATTTTGTAATATGCTTTAAAAAAATCTCTTGCAGTATATATTATATACGGCTTTACAGTATGGTAAATTGCAAAATTGAATAATTGTTAGAAATTACTCACAATTTTGCCCGTTTTGTAAATAATTGATGTAATAAAAGAGTTCTTAAGATTAACCCGCCCGCGCTACGCATTCTGCCCAACCGGCATTTCGGCGCACGCGTTAAGGTCATACCCCGCTGTATGCCCCGCCATAAACTCGTAGTACCCCTGAGACGCGACCATGGCGCCGTTGTCGCCGCAAAGGCTGAGACGCGGCATGAAAAGCTCAAGCCCGCGTTTTTTGCACTCGCCTGCAAGGCGCCTGCGCAAAAGTGAATTTGCCGAAACGCCTCCGGCCGTCACAAGTTTTTTTGCCCCTGTCTGTTCCGCGGCCGCCATAAAATTGCGCATGAGGCAGTCGACTACGGCATTCCTGAAAGAAGCCGCAAGGTCCGGCACAGAAAGCTCCTCACCGCGCTGGGCGGCATTATGGATAATATTTATTATATTTGTCTTAAGCCCTGAAAAGCTGAAGTCGAGCGGCGCGCCGTCTACAGACGGACGCGGAAGCTTAAAAGCATCCGGCCTGCCGCCCTCGGCTACTTTATCCATTTCCACTCCGCCCGGGTACGGCATGCCCATGGCGCGCGCGGCCTTGTCGAAAGCCTCTCCGGCCGCGTCGTCGCGCGTGCGCCCGAGTACGCGCAGGTCGGTATATCCGGCAGCATTTATTATGTGAGTATGCCCCCCCGACACTACAAGGCATAAAAACGGCGGCTCAAGCTCAGGCGAAGTAATGTAGTTAGCCGCAATATGGGCGCGCAGGTGATGTACAGGCACAAGCGGCCTGCCGCCCGACATGGCGAGGCCCTTGGCAAAGTTAACCCCCACAAGGAGCGCGCCTATCAGGCCGGGCGCATATGTCACCGCAACGGCATCTATATCGCTTATGCCAATGCCGGCATCGTCCAGAGCCTTGCGCGTAACGCCTGAAATCGCCTCGCAGTGCCTGCGCGAGGCTATCTCAGGTACTACGCCGCCGTAAAGCTTATGTTCTTCCACCTGGCTTGCCACTACGTTTGACAGTATCTTCCTGCCGTCCTCGACTACGGCTGCCGAAGTTTCGTCACATGACGATTCAATCCCAAGTATTTTCACTTTTTACGTCACCGCCGTTATGTTTTTTGTAAGCGCCCGCACTATCGCGGTAAACACTGCCGCCGACATTGTTGTTCCCGCACGAGATGCCGCGTTTAACCGGAGATATAAGAAAACCTATCACTATGCCTACTGCAGTGCAGGCAAGCGCCAGAAGGCGCGTTTCGCGTTTTGACATATTAAACCGCCCCTTTTATCTGCATTATCCATTAAATTACACTGATAATATTTTAAAACCAAAGCGTCAGAATAAGCGCATCCTCGCGCGGCTTGTCATAAAAGCCTTTTCTTTCGCCGGCCTTTACAAAGCCGAGTTTTCCGTAAAGCGATATGGCCGGTGCGTTTGACTTACGCACCTCAAGGCTGATAAATTCACCGCCGCGCCGCTTGGCGTCAAGGATAAGCCGGCGCATAAGCGCCTCGCCTATCCCATTCCCGCGCAGCTGCGGCAAAACCGCCACGTTGTCGACGTAACACTCACCTGCGGCGCAGTGCATGCCCGCGTAGCCGGCAGCCGCGCCGCCTGCCGAATGTGCCACTATAAAAACAGCCGACGGGCACGAAAGCTCAGCTTCCAGCCCGCCGCGCGTCCATGGCGTGGAAAAACATATTTTCTCAAGCTCCGCAAGGCTGTCGAGGTCTTTTCCCTGCATTGCCGTTATGGAAACATCTTTCAATACCTGTATACCATGTCCTTTTTTTCTTCACCGCGTATCCTGTAAATTATATGAATGCCTACCCATATGAGGTTAAACAGCATGAGGAGCGACAGTATTTTCATATTTATGAAATGCGTCCCGAACAAAAAACGGCACACAGAGTAGGTAGACGTAAACACCGTTATAACCGGTACGTAGACTTTGTCCGGAAAATAGAAAGCAAATACTACTGAAAGGATGTCGGCGGGGTAATAATACCTCTCATGCATATACGGAAGTATATAAGGTAAAAGCATAGCGTAGAACAGCGCAAGCGCAAGAACCATCTCTTTGGAAAGTGTAAACCGCTTGCTGCATAAGTACGCAAGCGTCACAAGTACGAAAGCTCCGGCAAAGTACACCGCCGTTCTGCCCGCGTAGGCGGGCGCGTCCTGCGGAAACCACGTGAAAAGGTTCGGTATATTCATGTTAATGTCCTTGTACTCCCCCGCCTGGCTTACGTATATGGTCATAAGGTCCCATATATTTCTTCCCATGAACGCGGCCGGCAGCACCGAAACAAAGTAGACAAGCGGCAGTATGAGCACAGCCCTCGCCTTTATCCTGCGCTTAAGTACAAGCAGCAGCATAAGCGGGGCAAGAAAAACCGCCTGCAGCTTAAGCGAAAAAGCTATGGAAAACGCCACGACGGCGCTGTAGTCCTTATCCGCCATGAGGTAGTAGACGCATGCCGTCAGGGCCGCCGTATATATGGAGTCGCACTGCGCCCACACAGACGAATTTATCACTACACTCGGCAGGAACATAACGACGGCGTACGATATTTCACCCCAAAATTCACTGTACCTTAACTTTACTATGCGCATGACAAACGCCGCGAGCACCACGTCGCCGGCGCAGGAAAGCGCCTTTATAAGGTAAAGGTCGTTTACAGGTATATACGAGACAAGCGCCAAAAGGTAGTAATAAAGCGGTGTATAGTCGCCTAAGTCAAGGCCTACCGCGGCAAGCCCCCCGTGCTCCCTTATGGCCGAAAACCACCCGTGCAGGAAGTACTCGTAGTCATACGAGGCAAAGTCGAAGAACCTTAGCCTCAAAGCAAACGCAAAAAGCGTAACGACAATTATAAATAATATATTTTCAGCTTTTACGAAATTTACAAACTTCTCTTTTTTGCCCATGCCGCCGCATCTCCTTTCCGCCTAAGCAGGCCGTCAAGCTCAGTCTTTTGCCTCGTACCACGTTTTGCCCGTTTTAGTTTCAGCTACCATAGGTACTGACAGTGAAACGGCGCCTTCCATTTCTTCAGTCAGCACGGCGGCCGCCTCCTCCGCCTCGTCTGCCGGTGCTTCCACTATGAGCTCGTCGTGTACCTGCAGTATGAGCCTTGACCGGAGTTTTTCCTTTTTAAGGCGCCGTTCCGCCTTAACCATCGCTATTTTTATGATATCCGCGGCCGTGCCCTGTATGGGCATGTTCCTCGCTACCCTTTCGCCGAACGAGCGTATGTTGAAGTTTGATGAAGCAAGCTCCGGCAGGTACCGGCGGCGGCCGAAAATAGTTTCCGCATATCCCTTTTCCTTTGCTTCTTCAACGACGCGTTTCATATATGCGTTTATGCCGCTGTAATTTGAAAGGTAATCGTCTATATATTTTTTTGCTTCGCCCATGGAAACATGTATATTTTTCCCAAGTGAAAACGCCCCTATGCCGTATACTATGCCGAAATTAACGGCTTTAGCCCTGCTCCGCATAAGCGGCGTGACCATTTCCTCAGGCATATGGAAGACCTGCGCCGCCGTGCTGCGGTGTATGTCGTCGCCGCGCAGGAAAGCGTCAGTCATGTTTTTGTCGTTCGCCACGTGGGCGAGCACCCTAAGCTCTATCTGCGAATAGTCGGCGTCCACCAGCACCCACCCTGGGCGCGCTACGAAAAACCGCCTCAGCTCGCGCCCGAGTTCAGTGCGCACCGGTATGTTCTGCAGGTTTGGTTCCGTCGAGCTTATCCTGCCTGTGCGCGTTTCCGTCTGGTTAAAGTTCGAGTGTATGCGCCCGTCCGGCGCTATGACTTTAAGGAGCCCGTCGCTGTAAGTGGACTTCAATTTCGTAAGCGTCCGGTAGTTGAGCGCAAGCTCCACCGCCGGATGGTCGTACCTCAGCTTTTCAAGCGTTTTAGCGCTTGTGGAGTACCCTGTTTTTGTTTTTTTGCCGTGGCTCAGGCCAAGCTTTACAAAAAGCGCTTCCCCGAGCTGCTTTGGGGAGTTTATGTTGAACTCGTAGCCGACTTCGTCATATATTTGCCGCTGTATTTCATCAGCGCGTTTTTCCACCATGGCGCCGTACGCTTTTATGCCGCCGGCGTCAACGGCAAAGCCCACGTTTTCCATATCGGCAAGCACATAGGCAAGCGGCATCTCTATGTTGAAAAAAAGCTCCGTCTGCCCGTTTTCGGCGAGCTTTTTCTCAAGCACAGCCGAAAGCTCCGGCAGCACGGCGGCTGTTTGCTCCGCTTCTCCCGCATCCCCGTCCGGAAGCGGCACGCCGTACCCGCGCGCGAGGCTGCTCGCTGTGTAAGTCTTAGCCGAAGGGTCCAGTATATAGCCCGCGAGCATGGTATCGAAAGCGCGTCCGCCGATGCGTATATTTTCTTTTATAGCAGCGGCGTAAAGCGGCTTTATGTCATGCGTGTATTTATCTATGCTTTCGTCCTCCAGCATATTTTTTATAAATTCCCCGCCGCATGACACATATATAACGCCGCCGATATTTACAGCCGCCGACTCCGCTTTCCCCACCGCGGAGTATGAAACGGCAAAAAAGGCGCGGCCTTCCTTTCTTACCGCGGCGAGCAGGCTCTCCGGGTCAGCGTCTTCAGCCAGCGTTACCGTGCCGCGCGTTTTAGCTTCCGGCGGCTCCTCCTGCGTATCAAGCCCTAATTTTTTTATAAATGAAAAAAATTCAAGCTTCGCCATGAGGCGCGCCGCCGCCTGCCTGTCGCACGGTTTTTTCACATAATCGCCAAGGGCCGTGTCCACCGGTGCATCCATCCTTATGGTGCCGAGCTCGCGGCTCAGGAAAGCGCTGTCTTTACCGGCGGCAAGTTTTTTCCGCATATTGTCTTTTATATCAAGTTTATCTATATTTGCGTAAATATAGTCGATGTTATGGTACGCCTGTATAAGCTGTCCGGCGCCCTTAGGGCCTATGCCCGCGACTCCCGGTATGCAGTCCGAGGAGTCGCCCTGCAATGCCTTTATCTCTATCATCCCGCGCGGTGTAACGCCGTAGTCAGCCATTATTTTTTCTTCGTCGTAAACTGTAACCTGAGGCTTGCCCATCTTGGTGGAGGCAAGGCGCACGGTAACTCCGCCGCCCACAAGCTGCAGGCTGTCGCGGTCACCGGTAGCAAGCACGCACCCGCTCTCCGTTTCCCTGCAGGCTTTTGACAGCGTGCCAAGGATATCGTCCGCCTCGTAGCCTTCACATTCGACCGTTTTATACCCGAGCAAATGCAGCAGCTCCTTCAGCACAGGCACCTGCTGCGCAAGCTCCGGCGGCATGCCCTTGCGGTTAGACTTGTAGCCCGCGTAGCGCTTATGCCTGAAAGTAGGCGCGCGCATATCGAAAGCAACGGCGACCGCGTCCGGGTTTGTTTCACCCTCGAGCTTCAGCAGTATGGTAAGGAATCCGTAGATGCCGTTTGTGTAAAGGCCGTTTTTAGTAGTCAGCAGGCGTATGCCGTAGAACGCCCTGTTAAGTATGCTGTTGCCGTCCAAGACAAGTAATTTCATATTTTTTCCTCCGACAGGTAATGCCGAGGCCGCGCGGCGGCAGCCGTACTGGCAGATATAAAATATTATACCACTTTCCGTAAAAAAAAATAAGTGCTATAATGAAAGCAGAAAATATATTGGGGGCCGCTCGCCGCGGCCTGCCTGTACCGTATGTAAAACACGCCGTGCCCGGAAGGATGTCTTAATTGCAGATAGGAAACGTTAAAATAAACGGCCGCGCCGCCCTCGCCCCTATGGCGGGCGTAAGCGACAGGGCTTTCCGTGAAGTATGCTCGTTTTTCGGCGCTGCTTTCACAGTAAGTGAGATGGTAAGCTCCAAGGCGCTCGAAATGGGCGACAAAAAAACGCCGCAGCTTATGGAAATTGGCAGTGCCCGCCCGTGCGCCGTACAGATTTTCGGCTGTGAACCGAAAACTATGGCATACGCCGCGAAAAAAGCTATGGAGCTAAAGCCTGACGCCATAGACATAAACATGGGCTGCCCCGCGCCTAAAATAACCTGCTCCGGTTCAGGCAGTGCGCTTATGAAAAATCCGGCGCTGTGCGGTGAAATCGTCGCCGCCGTTAAAGAAGCCGTCAGCGTGCCCGTAACCGTAAAAATGCGCTCCGGGTGGGACGGCTCAAGCGTAAACGCCGTTGAAGTCGCGGAAATATGCGAAAAGTCCGGCGCAAACGCCATAACCCTGCACGCCCGCACAAGGGCGCAAATGTATGAGCCTGCCGCCGACTGGGGCATAATAAAAAAAGTAAAGCAGTCGGTAAGCGTGCCGGTCATAGGCAACGGCGACGTCACCGGCGCTCAGCAGGCCGCACTAATGCTCGAAAAGACAGGCTGCGACGCCGTCATGGTCGGGCGCGCCGCCCTCGGCAACCCGTTCATCTTCCGCGAGATAAACTCATACCTCACGGACGGCTGCCGTATAATCCCGCCCGCCGGCATAAACGAGAAAATGCTCGTTATGCTGAAGCACATAAAGCTGATGTGTTTATATAAAGGTGAAGCCCGCGCAATGAAAGAAGCCCGAAAGCACGCCGGGTGGTACCTTAAGGGTGCCAAAGGCGCGGCGGCCTTCCGCCGTAGCGCCGGCCGCCTCGAAACATACGCCCAGCTGGAGGAGCTTGTAAAAGACGTCATAACGGCGCAGGGGCTTAAGGACGCGTTCCCGTGTCCTTAAGCCCGGCCGTTTCGTTCACTTTTCCATATAAAAAATTACGAGTGTATTTTCGCCCGTGTGCGTACTCATGGAGCATCCCGCGTGCGAAGTAAGCACCTCGTTAAACCTGCCGCTGCCCTTTACCATGCCCGTTATCTCATCAAAAAGGGCCTTGTCCATACCTGTAGTAGACACAAAAGCGCGCCTCGGGTCAGGGTTTGGCTGTGAAAGGACAAAACGCGCGTACTCGCGGGAAACCTGCCCGAAATTTCCGCGGAATTTCTTTACGACCGAAAGCTCGCCCTTTGTGTCAAGCAGAAGGCACGGCCGCAGCTTCAAAAGGTTCGCTCCGAACATCTGCAGCATTGACGCCCGCCCGCCCCTGTAAGCGTACTCAAGCGTGTCAAGCAGTACGTACGCGCGCACCTTTTTCCTTGCTTCCTCAAGGTATGAAAAAATCTCTTTGGCCGTTCTGCCCTCGTCGCGCAGCTCCGCAGCGCGTATGACAAGCAGGCCCTGCGCCGAGCTGAGCGTAAAGGTGTTGACAACGTATACGTTGTCAACGTCCCGCGCGGCTATGCAGGCGTTTTGGTACGACGACGAAAACTTAGAGTTCATGGCAAGGTGCACCACGCTGCCGCCGCCCGCAGTACATTCCGTAAAAAGCTCCTTAAAGTCCTCCGGCGGCGGCGCCGACGTCTTTGGCAATATGTGGGTTTCCCTGTAGTCGTCAAACAGGTTCTCCGGCCGTATCTCGAAAACGTCACGGTAAGCCTTCCCCTTTATGGTTATATACAGCGGTACGATTTTGACGCCGTACCGTTTATAGATATCGGGGAACAGGTCGCAGGCACTGTCTGTAGTAATAGTTACTGCCATACTCCACCTCCGTATTGCCGGCCGCTTACGGCAGCCGCCTTATACAGCATAATTTGACCATAAGCGGCGGAAATCATAACGCCGCAAAGGTTATTTTTCAACAGCAGGCAAAAAGCGAATTTTAAAATTGGAATTATTTTAATTTGCAGTTATTTTTTTAATTTTCAGTGATAAAATTAATTTGGTTGTATGTTATAATATCCTTATGTTATTATAGACTATCCGGCTTAAACTTATCTTCTTTGAAAGGGTTTTTATTATGAATAAAAGGGCAAAAACGAGGTTTGCTGTTTCACTCGCGCTTATTTGCTGTCTGGCGTTCATTTTCACGCCGTACTGCGTCAGGGCTGAAACGGATCCGCTGCAGACTGAGGGAACCGGCCAAAGCTCTTCGTCGTCGGCTGTCTCTGACACCAGTTCGTCAAGCGAACCTGAAAGCCAGCCTGAAGAACCCAACGAAACTTCTGAACCGGACTCTGTGCAGGTAACATTCAACTTCAACGGGGGCGAAGGCAGTTCCGAGACAATATACCCCCCTTACGGCACAAAAGTAGGCGACCTTGCCACGCCTGTGAAAAAGGGTTACAAATTCGCGGGCTGGTCAAGCGGCGGAAACAATATAATGTCAAGCTATAAAATCACGAGTGACATAACGCTTACGGCCCAATGGGAAAAAACCGAGACCGAAAGCAGCAAAACTAAGTCGTCGGGCAGGTCATCGTCCTCATCAGGCAAAACCGTAGACACGCACCAAAGCGAAGTCGATGCCGCGGCGTCGGACGCCCAGGCCGCGGTAAGCGACCCCGACGTGCTCTCACAGGACGACCTGTCCGGCATATTTTCATCCGGCAGCACATCTTCGCAGTCATCGTCAGGCACAGCCGCGGGCGGCCTAACCACATCTTCCGGCAGTACCTCGCAGGGCGGCGGTTCATGGCTTTTTCCGACCGGCATAGCGCTCATAGTACTTGCCGCCTGCGGCATAGGCATTTTTATATACCTGCAGTTTTTCCATAATACAAAAAGCACGCGCGGCATTATGCCCGACGATATGGACGACACCGAGGATATGGATTCCTTCACCGACATAAGCTCCGACAGCAGCGGCACGCAGCAGCGCGCGCCGCTCGGCGGCGAAGATGAAACGGTGGCGCCGGAGCCTGCGCCCGCTCCGGACGCAAAGCCCGAAACGCCTAAAATTGCCGGGCATGAAACCGCCCCTCTGCCGGGCGGCGGCGCCGCCCCATCGGCCGATGCCCCTGCGGAAAAGCCTGACGAAGCGCAGCGCCCCGACAGCAAAAATTTAAACCAAAAAGCACAGGCAAAGCCTGTCGAAAATGCAAAAAGCGACTTCGACTGGGACAAATTTTTCAATGACGACGACATATGACCGCTTTTTAAAAAGAGATACAAATTTTTAAAAAACACCTTGACAAAGGGATAAAAATATCATATCCTATTAATAATAAATCTTAAAATCATATTGGTAATAAAATAATTATAAATGCGCTGAAAGGGACGGATTGTGGATTATCCGCTTCAGAGAGCTGCCGGGCGGTGCGAGGCAGCACGGTTTTCACATGGTATCACCCTTGAGCAGGAGGCTGAAATCTCACTTGAAAGTAGGCCGGCCCGGTTCCCACCGTTACATGGGGGCATGTTGTTTGACATGCGCATGAGATTGCCGCGTAAGCGCGGCGAATTAGAGTGGTACCGCGAAACGTTAAGCTTTCGCCTCTATTGTTGGAGGCGGAGGCTTTTTTTATTGCAAAACGCGGAGGAGAAATATTTTTTTGTACAGGGGGAATTTTTATGCTGCTTACCGGAGCACAAATCGTCATGGAGTGCCTTCTCGAGCAGGGGGTTGACACCGTTTTCGGGTATCCGGGCGGTTCGGTACTCAATATTTACGATGCTTTGTACGAATACAAAGATAAAATAAGGCACATCCGCACCTGCCATGAGCAGGCGGCCGCGCACGCCGCCGACGGGTGGGCAAGGTCGACAGGCAAAACAGGCGTCTGCATAGCTACTTCAGGCCCCGGCGCCACCAACCTTGTCACTGGCATAGCGACGGCATACATGGACTCGGTGCCTATGGTTGCCATAACCGGCAACGTAACGAGGGATCTTCTGGGGCTTGACAGCTTCCAGGAAGTCGACATAACCGGCATAACGATGCCCGTCACAAAGCACAACTACCTTGTTAAAGACGCAGGCGACCTCGCCGACACCCTCCGCAAAGCTTTCCTCATAGCCGGTTCAGGCAGAAAAGGGCCTGTGCTTGTCGATATTCCCAAAGACGTGACAGCGCAGAAAGCCGAGTTTACGCGCATGGACGCGCCTGCAAAAATGCCGTGGAAGCATTTTCCGTCAGACAGCAGCCTCGCCTGCGCGGCGGAAATGATTAAAAAAAGCAAAAAGCCGTTTTTCTACTGCGGAGGCGGCATTATTTCAGGTGAAGCGGAAAATGAGGCAAAAGAATTTGCTGAAACAATAGATGCACCCGTAGCATGTTCCCTTATGTGCCAGGGCGGGTTCGACCAGTCAGACGCGCGGTACCTCGGCATGCTCGGCATGCACGGCACAAAAGCTTCCGCCGAAGCTATGAAAAACTGCGACCTTTTCATAGCGGCAGGCACACGGTTTTCCGACCGGGTGCTGTGCAACGCGAACCTTTTCGGCCAGCACTGTAAAATAATCCAAATAGACATCGACCCCGCGGAGTTCGGTAAAAACATAGAAGTGGATCTAAAGCTCAAAGGCGACGTAAAGCCGGTCTTAGGCAGGCTGTGCGGCCTTTTGCAGCCTGTAAAGCACTCGGAATGGATGGCGCGGAATATGCGCTGCAAAAAAGACTATCCCCTGCGTCAGCACTGCGCCGCCCCCGGCACCGTGCTGCCGAAAGACGTACTCGAAACACTCTGCTCGCTTACGGGCGGCGAAGCGGTCATCGCTACCGAGGTAGGCCAGCACCAGATGTGGGCGGCGCAGTTCTACACATGTAAAAAGCCGCGCACCTTCATATCTTCCGGCGGCCTCGGCACCATGGGCTTCGGCCTTGGGGCGGCGATAGGCGCAAAAATGGCCAACCCCGGCAAAAAAGTGATAAACATTGCCGGCGACGGCAGCTTTCACATGAACTGTGCCGAGCTTGCGACACTTTCGCGTTACTGTATACCGGTAATAGAACTCGTTTTCAACAATTCAACGCTCGGCATGGTACGCCAGTGGCAAAAGCTTTTTTACTCGGGGCGTTTTTCTGAAACCGACATCGACGGCGGCACCGACTACACAATGCTCGCCGGTGCGTTCGGCGTGCAGGCTTTCACTATCTCGGAAAAATCCGAGATAGAGCCCGTACTTAAAAAAGCTCTCGGGTTAAACCGCCCCGTCCTTATAAACTGCCTTATAGGCAAAGACGTAAACGTGCTGCCCATGGTGCCGGCGGGCGCTTCGGTTGAAGACCCGATTCTTGAAATGTGAGGAGGAACAGGACTTGAATGACCAAAATGAAAAAGAATATATCCTCTCGGTACTCGCCCGTAACAACCCCGGCGTTCTCCTGAGGATAGCGGGGCTTTTCAGCAGGCGCTGCTACAACATTCTCAGCATAGTCGCCGCGCAGACCGAAAACACGGCCTTTTCAAGGATTCTCATTGTCGTTGCCGGCGACGACCGCATAGCAAGGCAGGTTGAAAAGCAGCTCGAAAAGCTTGTCGATATAGAGGAAGTGAGCATCCTCAAAAAAGACAAGGCCGTCGTAAGGGAACACCTCCTCATAAAAGTCGAACGAACAGTGCAAAACAGTGAAAAGCTCATCGGCATAGCCGGCGTCTTCCACGCAGGCATACTCGATGTTTCGGACAATACGATTATACTTGAGCTGACGGGCGATGCGGACACGATAAATTCATTCATAAAGCTGTGCGAGCCTTACCATATCATAGAGATACTGCGCACCGGCAGCATGGCTATGGGCAAATAAAAATACTAAGAGGGTATTGAACATGACACTGGATAAAATCTACCAGGCTGCGTATGCCTTAAAAGACGTCGTCAGGCGCACTGACCTTATAAAAGCCACGTTTACCGGCACTGGCAGCGACGTTTACTTAAAGCCGGAAAACCTGCAGGTGACGGGTTCTTTCAAGGTGCGCGGGGCATACAACAAAATAAGCCGCCTTTCAGACGAAGAAAAGGCCAAGGGCGTCATAGCCTGCTCGGCCGGAAACCATGCGCAGGGTGTTGCGCTTGCCGCGGAGCGTAGCGGCATAAAAGCGCTCATATGCATACCCGACGCGGCCCCTATCTCAAAGGTGGAGGCTACCAAAAGCTACGGCGCGGATGTATGCCTCGTCAGCGGCGTCTACGACGATGCGTACAAAAAAGCCTGTGAACTTCAGAAGCAGAGCGGGGCGGTGTTCATCCATCCGTTTGACGATGAGGACGTCATAGCGGGGCAGGGCACCATAGGCCTCGAGATACTCGACCAAATGCCGGACGTCGAAGCGGTCATCGTTCCGGTAGGCGGCGGCGGGCTTATTTCCGGTGTGGCTTACGCGGTAAAGTCGCTTAAGCCGCAGTGCAAAGTTTACGGCGTGCAGGTAAGCGGGGCGCCGAGCATGGTGGAGGCGCTTAAAAACGGCAAAGCGGCGCCGCTCGACAGCGTTTCCACTTTTGCGGACGGCATAGCGGTAAAATGCCCCGGCAACCTTACGTACAACATATGCAAAAAATACGTAGACAAAATCGTCACCGTAACCGACGACGAAGCGGCAGCGGCAATACTCGCCCTTATTGAAAAGCAAAAGCTTGTGGCTGAAGGGGCGGGCGCCGTTTCGGTAGCGGCGGCAATGTTCGGCAAGGTAGACATAAAAGGCAAAAAAACCGTCTGCCTTGTTTCCGGCGGCAACATAGACGTAACCATCCTGTCGCGCATCATCAACCGCGGGCTGATAAAGCAGGGGCGGCAGGGAAGCTTCGTAATCGAAATGGTTGACAAGCCCGGCCAGCTTAAGGAGGTTTCCGCCATCATAGCGGATCTTGGCGGCAACGTCATAAGCGTGCGGCACGACAGGAGCGGCGAAGAAGCCGATATAACCGCGTGCACACTGTCAATAGGCGTGGAAACGAGGGACCGCGCCCACTTTGGCAAGATACGCGATGCCATAGTCAAAGCCGGGTACCATATCTTAAACCAGTAGGGTATATCAGCGTTAGTAAAGAACATGTATTAGTTAAGCATTTTTAAAACAGTACCGGAACATGCGGCTCCGATACGTAAAAAGCAGCGCGCAGGCTTTAATGGCCTGTGCGCCGCAGCCTGAAGACAAAACGCCGTTTGGGATTCAGACCCAAGCGGCGTTTCTCATG
>ENA-UOOM01001446-UOOM01001446.1-fermentation-metagenome-genome-assembly--contig:-NODE-1446-length-22828-cov-21.868353_pt1 | contig 22828 bp, 25 predicted proteins | sample MGYA00245781_ERZ724031 | MGnify/ENA primary metagenome ERZ724031 (study PRJEB28704, sample SAMN03018317) | fermentation metagenome | biome: anthropogenic terrestrial biome; feature: soil... | reverse complement strand
CTCGTCGGGCTCATAACCCGAAGGTCACAGGTTCAAATCCTGTCCCCGCGACCAACATTTACGCAGGTCAGCCTAGGAGCTTCCGAAGCTGGCCTGTTTCTTTTATGCCTCGGAAATGGGCTGGTGGAGACAAAATGGAGACACACTTTTGAGTTTGTCTCCAACCGCGTCTCCAGCGGTCGTGCATTGCGGGCCTTTTCTCCCCATCCTTTCTCCCTTGCCGAGGGGACATCGAGGGGACCGGCTTGCCGGATCAGGCGGCACCGGCCTCTTCTGCCGCTTCCGTTTGTGGAGATTCCTCCACATCTGCCGTCTGGGCGGGGTGCTCGCCTGCCAGAGCTTGGGGCTTGCCCGCCTGGGCTGGGGGCTCCTTGCCGGATTCCGCGGCGCTCGCGGTGGTCGTTTGCGGGCCCTCACCTGCGGCTTTCTGAGTCTGCGTCTCCACTTTGTCTCCAGCGAAGAGGCTTCCGAGCATCTGCGCGGCCTCGTGGTCGTTGCCTGGTATCGCGTGGGCGTACCAGGCGAGCGTGATGGCGGGGCTCGCGTGCCCCAGCCTGGTCTGCACGGTCTTCACGTCCACCTTGTTCGCCAAAAGCTGCGTGGCCTGCGTGTGCCTGAGCTCGTGGAACTTGAGGCCCCTCGAAGCCGTGCTCCTTCCTCCACGGGTCCCACCAGCGCTCGAAGTTGTCGACGTTGTAGAAGCCGCCGACGTCCGAGCAGCACACGGCCGTCTCGCCGCTGGGGTGCAGGCCGAGCTTGGCGAGCTCCTCCGCCTGGCGCCGCTTCCAGGTGGCGAGGTGGGCCGCCGTGTCGTCGTCTATGGCCACAGTGCGGATGCCGGCATTGGTCTTGGGCACCTTGATGGTGTTCTTGGCCGTGAGCGACTGGCACACCCTGATGGTGAGCTCCTCGAGGTCGACGTTCTTCCACACCAGGCCGAAGACCTCGCCGCGCCTCATGCCCGTGGCGAGCCCGATGCGCACGGCGATGATGTTGCCGACCTCGCTGACGCCCCGGACGAAGGCGCGGTTCTTGTTCTTGCCGATATGCTCCATCCGCTGCTCTTTGGCGTCGAGCGCCTGGTAGGCGGCCTCCTCGGCATCGTTGACCTCCTGCATGAGGCGGATGCCCTCCTCGGCCGAGAGCGAGCGGCGGTTGGGGTCGTTCCTGCGGGGCGTGGTGACGTGCGCGCAGGGGTTCTTGTAGATGATGTCGTAGTCGATGGCCTTCTGGAACACGTTCTTGAGCAGCGTGTGGATGTGGTTCATCGACGTGCCCGAGAGGTGGCGCTCCTCGCGGATCTTCGCATAGGTGTCCTCGACCATGCGGGCGTCGATGTCCTTGAGCGGGATGTCGCCCAGATGCTTTTCCACGTGGCCCATCCAGCGCAGGCCGTCGTCAAGCGTGCGCTCGGAGGCCTTGCCGGCGGTGCGGCGCGCGGCGTCCCAGGTCTTGACCATCTCGGAGAGCGTGACGTCGTGGTGGGCCGCCGCTTCGGCCGCCCTTTGCTCGGCCTCTATCTCCGAGAAGAGGCGGCCGTCGTCATTGCGCTCGGCGATGATCTGGTCGCGCAGGGCCTTGGCCTGGGCCTTGGTGCCCTCGCAGCGCCTCTGCACGCGGGTGCGGCTCTTCTTGGGCTTGCCCCTGGCGTCGAGCACGGGGCGGCCGAACTCGTCCTTCTCCTCCACGGTGTAGCTGACGGTGATGCGCCAGCGCTTGGGGGTGTAGTGGCCGCCGCCCTCCTTGAGGACTTCGGCTATGCTGCCGTCTCCGTGTCTCATGGTTGTTCCTCCTTCCTGCATCGAGCTGCGGACTTGTATGAGACGTATCCAAGGCGCCCGCGCGGTGAGGGCCGCGGCGGGCGGGGTTGGCTGCTTGGCCCGGGCGCTAGACGCCGGGGACGTTGGGGTTCTCGAAGAGGCCGGCGGCGTCGCCCGTCTGCCGGCCGAGCTCCTGCGGGGTGAGCGCGGGGTCTGCCGCGCGGTCGCCCGCGGCGTCGCGGAAGTTCTGGCGCTTCCACTCGGCCGGTATGTCGCCCTTGGCGGCCGCGATGCGGCGCCACTCGGGGCTCATGCAGGCCTCGACGACGCGGCTGGGCAGCGGCTCGCCGTAGAGGGCGATGTTGATGGCCATGAACTGCATGGTGCCGGGGACCTGGCGGCCCTGCTCGACCTTATAGAGGGTCTCCTGCGTGACCTTGTAGTGCGTACGGCGCCAGAGGCTGGCCGAGAAGTCCTGCACGCGCTCGAAGCCCATGGCGCGGCGGTCGTTGCGTATGAGCACGCCGTAGAGCGACCAGTCGAACGGGACGAACTCGCCCGACACGCCGCCTTCCGGCTGCATTGTGCTGAATCCCATGGCGGGTCTTCCTTTCACCAGATAAAGAAAATCCCATTTTGGCCAATTATAGCATTGACAGAAGTTGTTGACCAACAACAATGTTGGATTGTGACCAAATGGTCAAAGCAACTATCAGGTTTGATTGGGAAAGGAACCGAGATGAAACGACTCGAGCAGCTGCGCAACGAGAGGCACATGACGCAGGAGAGGCTGGGCAACAAGGCCCGGCTGGACAAGTCGTACATCAGCAAGGCCGAGAACTACGGCAACCACCTCGAGGCCGGGCAGCTGGCGCGGCTGGCCGAGGCGCTGGAGTGGACCGGCGACCCCCAGGACCTGATGTGCGACGTTGAGTGCGACGCCGCCACCTGCGAGCAGGCGATGTAGATGATAGCGGATACGGGCGAATTTGGCGAGACGGGCACGCGAGGGGCGATTTTGACCAACATGGGGCTTATGGCGCCCCTGGCGGGGTACCCGGACCTTCTGACGACCGACCACATGGCCGAGATCCTGGACACGAGCAGGCGGAACGTCTACCGGCTGGCCGACCAGGGGGAGCTGCCGAACGTGCGCGTGGGCAGGCGGATCTACTTCCCCAAGCGGCTGGTGATCGAGGCGCTGAGGCTGGGTGAGGGCTAGATGCGGGTGAGCGATGCCGACGTGGAGGCGCTGCGGGCGGCGATGCCCGAGCTGCTGGCGGCGCGCTGCGGGGTGACCGATTTGCGGCGGAGCTTCCGGTGCCCGTCGCCTTCGCACGACGACCGGACGCCCAGCGCGCACTACTACGCGGACAAGTGCATGGTGCACTGCTTCGGGTGCGGCGGGAACTGGGACGTGTTCTCGCTGGTGGGCATGCTGGACGGGATCGAGGGCTTCCCCGAGCAGGTGCGGGCGGTGGCGGACGCCGTGGGGTACCGGCTGGAAGAGGTGGACGGCGCCTGGGAGCGCGGGCGGCGGAGGGCGGCCCGCAAGAGGGTAGCGAAGCCGCGGCCGCTGTTCGACGCGCCGCGCGAGGCGGGCGGCTCCGACTGCTACGAGGCCGTGGGGCGCGCGTTCGGCGGCATGTACGCGCCGGGAAACGAGGTGGGCAGGCGCTACCTGCGCTGGCGGGGGCTCGACGACGGGGACATAGCTCGGTTCGCGCTGGGGTTCGTGCGGGACCCGCGCGAGGTGATGCCCGAGTTCCATGTGTGGGAGCCCGAGGCGCTGGGATTCGTCGTGATCCCCTTCTTCGACGATGCGGGGTGCGCATCCGCGCACTACTGCATGTGCAGGACCGTCTCTCGCGGCAAGGTGCGCAACAAGGAGTGGCGACCGCGCGGGGTGGCGACGCCCTTGTGGCGGGAGTGGGAGCTGTCATCGGCGCCCGAGGTGCTCTACGTGGCCGAGGGGCTGATCGACGCGATGGCGCTGAGCAAGCTGGCCGACGGGGAGGTGATGGCCCTGGGCGGGACCTCCAACGCCAAACGGCTGGGGCAGGTGCTGTTCACGGTGCCGGAGGCGCTGCGGCCGAGGAAGGTCGTCGTATGCATGGACGAGGACGGCGAGGGCCGCAAGGCGCGCGACCGCATCGCGCGTGACCTGGACGTGCTGCGCGTTCCCCATGCAGTGATACCGCCGTACCCGGGCGGGGCCAAGGACGCCGACGAGTGGCTGATGACGGGGCGCGGAAGCGAGTGGGAATTCGTCGAGAGCAGGGGCACGGCGGGCGGGGTGCCGTTCTTCTCCACGAGGTGGCTTTGATGGGGGCGGTGACCGACGCGTACCTGGCCGAGGTGGCCGACGCCGTGGACGGCGCCGCCGTGGGCGGGGGCGCAGACGTTGACCAAACGGGGGCTTCGAGCCCCCTGCCGGCCTTCCAGCAGGCGATCGTGGTTCCCGAGGAGCTGCCGAAGATGCCGGCGGTGATCATCGAGGGCGTGCTTTTGGAGACGCACAAGATGCTGCTGACCGGGCCTTCCAAGGCGAACAAGACGTGGGGGCTCATCAACCTGGCCATCAGCGTGGCCACGGGCAGCTGGTGGGTGGGCATGCGGTGCGCGCGGCGGCGGGTGCTGTACATCGACCTGGAGACTGACGCCCGCACGCTGCAGCGGCGCATCTCGACCGTGGCCCTGGCCAAGGGCTCCGACGTGGCGCTCGTGCGCGCGAACCTTTGCGTGTGGCCGCTGCGCGGGAAGTCGTGCGGGCTGGAGGAGATCGCGGCCGAGCTGTTCTGCCGATGCAAGGCGGGCGACTTCGGGATGGTGGTCATCGACCCGGCCTACATGGTGCAGGACGGCGACGAGAACAACGCGCACGACATCCGCGAGTTCTTCGCCAGGCTGGACGAGATCTGCGTGCGGCTGCAGTGCACGGTGGTGATCAGTCACCACCACAGCAAGGGCGCGCAGGGGCTGAAGTCGGCGATCGACCGGGGGAGCGGAAGCGGCGTGTTCGGGCGGGCGCCCGACGCGGTGGTGGACCTGACGCAGCTGGTGCTGGACGAGGGGACGCTGGAGCTGGCGCGGCAGTCGCACCGGCTGGCCGAGACGGCGAACCTGACCGGGTGGCGGATGTCGTTCACGCTGCGCGAGTTCGCGCCGAAGAAGCCGGTGGACGTGTGGTTCCGCTTCCCCTTGCACGAGGTGGACGACACGGGGCTGCTCGAGGAGTGCAAGCCGAGCTTCGGCGGGCTTTCGGAGGCGAGGCGGCTGAAGCTGGACGCCGAGGGCAGCGGCAAGGTGGCGCAGCTCGACGCCGTGTGCGCGCGGCTGGTCGCGGCCGGCGGGCGGGGGTTCGCGTTCCGCGACGCCGTGCAGAAGGAGCTGAAGTGGAGCCAGCCGACCGTGAACCGGTGGCTGGACCAGTCGGAGCGCTACATGCGCTCGCTGGACCCGGACACCGGGCGGGCGACCGTGGTGCCGGTGGAGCGCGAGGGCGGCGGTTGCGGCGCGGGGTGCGGCGGCGATGGCGGCTGCGGTGCTGGCGGCGGTGCCGGGCTCGCGGGCTCCGGCGACGGGGAGGAGGCGCAGGGTGAGCTTCCGTGGTGATCTGCTGGCGCGGACCGGGGCCGTGGCGACGGTGACGGCCTGGGGGTCTAAAGGGGGCAAAGGGGCTTTTTGGGCTCCCCCTAAAAAGCCTTTATATAGAGATGTTTTTGTGGGGAGGGAGGTGCGCCCCGGGGACGAGGTGCCCCGGGGACGCGCCCCCGCTCCCTTGCCCTATGGTTTTCGGGGGCGGCTGGTTTGGGGCGGCTGCGGCGCGGCGGGCGGCTGGCGGCCGCGACTGCGATTGCGGCGGCTCGGGCGGTTATGGCGGTGGTCGCGGTGAGCGCGTGGACCACGGGGCAGGACGACGTTCTGCGCGAGTGCTGCTACCGGGGCGCGGCGTTCTGCCGGGACGAGATCGAACGGCGGTGCGGCGTGTCGCATTCGGTGCGGGCCGTGGAGATGCGGGCGTCTCGGATTCTCGTGTCGCTGGTGGTGCGCACCGTGTGCCCGGGGTGCGGGGCCGTGGGCGTGACCATCAACAAGGGCACCGGCATGTGCCGGCGGTGCAGCGAGCGCTACCACCTGGAGCAGGAGCGGGCGTTCAACGCGATGCTTGAGGAGGAGCGCGCCGAGGCCGAGGACGCCGCCGAGGTTGACGCGCTGCGGCGCGAGCGCGACCGGCTGCGGAAGACGAACTCGCGGATGTGCAGGAAGTACGGGCTGAAGAGCCGGCGGGACCGGGGGATGACGTAGGGCGCGGGACGGACGCGCGGACGGTTGCCTGGGGCGGTTGTGACGGGCTGCGAGGATGTGGGCCATCGGGATTGGCGGCATCTGTTAGGAGGTGGCCTGGGTGGCGAGACGTGCGAAGCTCACCGAGGAGATGGTCCAGCAGGCCATCGCGCTCAAGGGCGACGGGCTTTTCGACGGCGACATCATCTGCGCGCTGGGGATCCACCCCTCCACGTTCTACCGGTGGATCGGCGAGCCCAAGAACAAGCTGCAGCGCGAGTTAAGCGAGGGACTAAAAAAGGAGGAGGCCGAGTTCAAGCACATGCTGCTCACGACGATCCGGGCGGCGGCGCTGGCGAGGAACCAGTACTGGACGGCGGCCGCGTGGCTGCTCGAGCGGAAGTACCCCGACGAGTACGGCAAGGCCGACCGGCGCCGCGACGAGGATGAGGGCGGCGATGCGCCCCGCATCGTGCTCGGGGTCGTGGCCAAGCCGGTGCAGGAGCGGATCGACTTCTTGGCGTGCGAGGAGAGGGGCGACTCGGCCGGCGAGGGTTCTTCTTCCCCAGGCGCTTCTTCCTCCGCTGCTTCTGCTGACGCGAAGGCGGGCGCGTGATGGGGAGGGTGGACGCGAGCGAGCTCGTCATTCCCGCCTTCCATGATGTCCTCGGCGATGTGATGAGCCACGGGCACACGCACTACTGGCTGCATGGGGGACGTGGCTCGACCAAGAGCTCGTTCGTCTCGGTTGCTATTGTTCTTCTGCTGCTCGCGCACCCGGATGCGAACGCTGTTGTGATTCGGCGCTTCTCGAACACGCTGAGGGATTCCGTGTACGAGCAGGTGCAGTGGGCGATTGCCGAGCTTGGCTTGGAGCGGTGGTTCCGGGCGCGGGTGTCTCCGATGGAGCTCACCTACCTGCCGACTGGGCAGCGGATCGTGTTCCGCGGGGCCGACGACCCGCTCAAGCTGAAGGGCACGAAGTTCGGGCACGGGTACGCGGCGGTGGTGTGGTTCGAGGAGCTGGACCAGTTCGACGGCATCGACGCGGTGCGGTCGATCCTCAACTCGCTCAGGCGCGGGGGCGACGACTTCTGGATCTTCTATACGTACAACCCGCCTCGGACGCTTTGGTCGTGGGTCAACCGCGAGGAGATTGAGCGGGAGAAGCGGGCAGACACGCTCGTCCGTCGTTCTTCTTACCTCGATGTGGTTGAAGCGCACCCGGAGTGGCTGGGGCAGCCGTTCATAGAGGAGGCGGAGTACCTGCGGGAGAGCGACGAGCGCGCCTGGCGTAGCGAGTACCTGGGGGAAGTTACCGGCACGGGCGGGTCTGTGTTCGGCAACGTGACCGGGGCTCGGCTGACCGACGCGCAGTGCCGTGGGTTCTCTCGCACGAGGAACGGCATCGACTGGGGATGGTTCCCGGACCCGTGGCGGTTCGTGCGGTGCGGATGGGTGCCTGGGGAGAGGCGGCTGTTCCTCTTCCAAGAGTTGAGTGCTAATCGCAAGACGCCGCAGGAGACGGGGCCATGGTGGCCGAGGCGCTGACCTTCTCCGACGAGCCGGGGAAGGATGTCTACCAGCATGACGAGCTGATATGGTGCGACGACACGCCGGACGGGAAGCAGTCGATGGCGGTGTACCGGCGCGAGCTCGGCTTGCGCGTTCGGCCTGCTCGGAAGTCGAACATGAGGCGGCTGTCGTATGAGTGGCTGGCGGGGCTACGGGAGATCGTGATAGACCCCGTTCGTTGTCCTCTCGCCTACGAGGAGTTCAGGTTGAAGGAGTTCGAGCGGGATCGGGACGGGACCTGGATCGACGAGATTCCCGATGGGAACGACCATTCGATTGATGCCGTGCGGTACGCGATGATGGACGACGTGCTGCGGGGAAGGTGACGGGTTGCTCGCCTTCTTCGCCATGCTCTTCTTCACCATGGGCTCGTTCGCCATGAGCTTATTGCCTGCGTTCTTCTGCACCTTTATGCGGGAACTTGTATGAGGGTGTCGGGATTTACGGGGCGGTACCTGCGGGGATGCATGGATGCGAGCGGTTATGCGCGGGGTTCTCGGCTGGCTCTTCTTCGCCATATGCATGAGCTCGATTTATGGCAGCCGAGGTGCGGTGCTGGGCGGGTTCTTCTCCATATGAAGGCGAATGAGGGGCGTCTGCTGGATAGCGGACGTTCTGCTCGTGTGCATGGGCTTGAGGATGTGCGGGTTTCTCGCGCGGTTCTTCGTCATGGGCTTCTTGGGCTTGCGCTGCTGCATGTGGGGGCTGTGACGGGTTGGGATTATCGGATGCGATGTTGGGCGATGTGGGAGGTGCGTATGTCGCGGGATGTGGAAGACGAGTACTGGGTGCCGGAGGGGTCAGGGAGTGGCTGCACTCGGCGGGGTACTCGGTGAGAGTTCTCGAAGATATGGAGCCGCATATCCGGGAGTGGGACGGCTGGATGCGGGCGCAGGGGGAGTTCTACGACTACCGGGACACGGACGGGTTCGGGCGGGTGTACCAGGTGCATCGGCGGTCGATCATGCCGGCGATGCGGGTGTGCCGGGAGTGGGGGTCGCTGCTGCTCGACGAGAAGACCGTCGTGGCCTGCGGTTCGCAGGAGTGCACGGACTGGCTGGAGGGGTTCTTCTCGGGCTGCGGGTTCTGGGGGCGGGCGCAGGAGACCGTGGTGCGCGCTTTTGGGCTGGGGACCGGGGCGTTCGCCGTGTGGATGGATGTCGGCAGGAAGGCCGTCAAGGTTCGGCATTATGACGCGCGCATGGTGGTGCCGCTGTCTTGGGATAGCGAGGGCATTCGGGAGTGCGCGTTCGTCACGCGGGCTTATAGGGGTGGAGAGTCTATCGACCAGCTGCAGATGCACCTTGTGGGCGACGATGGGGTGTACCGGATACGGACCGTCTGCTTCGACAGGGACGGGCGGGTCGTTCGCGTGCCTGGGGTGGCTGATGAGGTCGTCACCGGGGCGCGTCTGGCCGACGTTCGGGATCGTGAGGCCGGCGGTTCCTAATACGCGCGTGGACTTCTCGCCGTATGGGCAGTCGGTGTTCGCCGATGCCATCGATGCGGTTCAGTCTGTGGATCTGGCGTACGATGCCCTTATCAACGAGATTGATGCCGGCAAGATGAGGGTCTTCTTGTCTGATGTGATGTTCGACCAGGAGAAGACGAGTGACGGTCGGCGTGTGCCCATCCCCTTCGGGAAGGGTGACTGCACCGTCTTCCGCAAGGTGATGAGCACCGAGGACACGATCACGGAGTTCGCTCCCGCCCTGCGCACGGAAGCCCAGGGGAAGGCGTTCCGGCTCGCGCTGCAGGTGCTCGGGGATCTCGTCGGCCTGGGTGTGAACTACTTCGATACCGACAACGTGGGGTACGTCAAGACTGCCACCGAGGTGTCGTCGGACAACTCGGCGCTCATGAGGAACATCCGCAAGAACGAGAACGCCCTCCAGGGCGCCTTGGTGGATGTGTCGCGTGCCGTCATGGCTTGCTCGAGGTTCATGGGTGTTGCGCTGCCTGATGAGGGGGATGTCAGCGTCATATACGACGACAGCATCATCCAGGACACGACGTCGGAGAAGCAGCAGGACATGGCCGAGGTTGCGGCGGGTTTGATGACGCGCGAGGAGTACCGCTCCCGCTGGTACGGGGACTCTGCTGGCGGCAGCGGCGCGGCTGGGGACTCGCTGGTTCGGTGATGTTTCCCGCGCCGGGGAATGCGGTCGCTGGTGGATTGTTCGGGGCCCGAGGCGGCTGCTGGTGCGGGCTGGCTGGCATAGGCGAGCTTGGTGCCAGACGGGTGCGAGTGTCCGGCGGGCGGTGGGGCGTGATTATCTTCTCTTCTCTCATTTTCGGGATACTTTGCAATATACGAGCTGTGCTCCGGAGCGGCGGGCGCGTGTGCTGTGGGTGCGCATTCGTGTGGCTGCTATACTCTCTCATTATTTGCTTCTTCTTCGATCGGAGATTGTCCTGGCATGGCCATGCACGTGAACATCTACTGCGACGAGAGCCGCTACTCGAACAAGGAAGACCCCTATCTGGTCATCGGTGCCGTGAAGTGCCCGAGGGACAGGAAGCCCCAGCTGGCGAAGGAGTTCCTTGACCTCAAGTGGCGCTACGGTGTCGGCGGGGAGATAGGCTGGAAGACCGTGTCGCAGAGCAGGGGCGATTTCTACCTGGCGCTGATTGACTGGTTCCTGGGCCGCCAGGACCTGCGTTTCCGCTGCGTCGTCGCCAACAAGGACAACCTCTGGTCGCATGACTCCGAGAACGCCTTCTATGTGGTCTACCACCAGCTGCTGTACCACTGGCTCGTGCCGCCCAACACCTACCACGTTTACCTCGACGAGAAGCGGGACTCGCGGCAGCGTAGGGTCGAGGTGCTGAAGCGCAAGACTGGCGAGTACATGCCCTCGGGCTGCACGCTTGCCTGCATGGAGGAGGTCAGCTCGCGGGAGTGCGCCCTTGTCCAGGTAGCCGACTTCCTCATCGGCTGCATGGGCTACGCATGGAACGGTCACACCGATCCCGCGAGGTACCCCGCAGGCAGCCCGTTCAAGCGCGAGCTCTGCGCCCACCTGGCACAGGGACTCGGGCGCCCCTCGCTCCGGTTCTCGACCTGGGCTTCGGAGCGCAACTTCAACGTGTTCCTCTTTGGGGAGTAGCCGATGGCGTACACGATTGGCGAGGACGGCCTGCTCGACTTCTCCGGCTGCGAGAGCGACGAGGAGAAGGAAGACCAGGCGTGGGACTATTTCTGCGAGAACCTGAGCGACGTCGAGGTGGTGGCCTTCGACGGCAAGCTCGTGCGCGGCTTCACCGAGGTGAGCTTCTCGCACATAGTCTCCGGCAGCTCGAACAAGTGGGACACCGCCATGGGGCACGACATCGACTTCGTCGAGCGGCGCGCGAGGTGCCTCCCGCTCATCGGCAAGGTCATACGCGGCGAGATACGCTCGCGGTGCTGGCGTGTGTCGCAACGGCGCGGCAAGAAGATAAGCACGCGCAAGATACTCACCGTTATCGAGGTGGATCACGAGTACTTCGTTGTGGTGATGGCCGAGGTGAAGGACCGATACGCGATACTCACGGCCTTTCCCTCCAACAAGGAGTACTACGACCGCTGCATCAAGGGCCAGGGCGTGAACGTCGGCATATGGGGCGAGGAGAAATGAATGTGCCCCGGATTTCTGGCTCCGAGGCAGGCCGCGTCATCGACACTAGGTGAATGACTGGCCTTATAGTACCCTCCTCGGCTCGTTCTTATCAAGGGCCTTGAGGGCAGGAACCAAAACGTTACCACAAGCGGTTTTGGGCGGCTTCGCTTGGGCGGGGCCGGCTCTTGCGTCTGCGGGCGGATTTGGGCTCGGGGTCGTCTTGCGGCTGTTGCCGCTCTTTTTCAGGCATCGGCGGCCTCCTCGTCATGGGTTTGCGGGGCGGCCTTCCAGCGGGCGCCGTCCTTGACGGCTAAGCCGAGGGCGGCCAGATCGTGGTAGGCAAGGGTGACCGCCGTCTTGGTTATGCCGAGCTCGCTTGAAATCTTGCCCGTGGGCGTGGGCGGCTCGCGGCGCATGAGGCCCAAGACGGCAGCCTGGGTGGCCGTGAGCATGTCCTCGGGGCTGTGCTCCACGCCGGGGACGCGCCATATGGGGCGGGCGGCGGTGCCGTCGTTGAACAGGGCCCCGGCGTCCTGAAGCGCGGCTATGCGGCGGCGCAGGGTGGACGAGGACACGCCCGTGGCGGCCAGGAGCTCGCCCGTGTTGGCGCGGGGGTGTCGGCTGACGTAGTCGATGATCTTGCGCGCGCCCTTTTGCGCGAGGACGTCGGCCCATTGGGGATTGTCTTCGGTGGTGGTGGCATCGGCATCGACGGGAGGTTGCTGGCTGCCTGCCTCGCTTTGAGCTTGGAAGCTGGAATCCCTGGGGCCGACTGCCGCCTGGGCGATGGCGGCGATGGCGTCGCGGACAGCGGCGCCCGCATCAACCGAGGGCGCCTCGCCCTCCAAGAGACCCGAACGCAGCACGAGGCGGGCGGCGCGGCCGAGGGTCGCGGCCTGACCTTCCGAGAAGCCGAGCACCGTCTGGAGCGAGCCGGGCGCGGTGGCAGAGGCCCTTTCGGGGGCGAGCGTGGAAAGCGTTTGCAGTGGGCCTTCCGGCGGGGCTGCAACCTGGCCCGTGGCGGCGACGCACAGGATGGCGGCGGAGCGCCAGGCGAGCTGGGCCCACTGGGCGAGCGTGGCCGTGCCGGCCTTGGCGGCGGGCACGAGGGCCTCCACCGCGCGCCTCTGGGCACGCACGTCGTCGGGGGCGGCGTCCGCGGTGGCAGCTGCTTCGGCGTGTGACTCGGCCTTTTCGGGCGCGCCCTTGGCCTTTGGGGCGAAAGCCTGCTCCAGCATGTGGGAGAGGCCGTAGGAGAGCATCTCGCGCATGACGTCGGAGCGGGAGCGGCCGGAGGCCTTGGCGATAGCCTCGATGGTGGCGAGCTCGGAGGGCTCGACCTTCATGGTGACGGGGACGAAGACGTCCTGCCCCATGCGCTTGCGGCCGGGCTTGGCCTTGGACTTGGCGGCCTGGGCGTGCCCGGGCTGGCTTTCCGCCTTGTTGGCAGGCTTTTTGGCCATTGTTGCATCAACTTCGTGCAATAGGTGTACCCGAAATAATTGATGCCCTGGATTGTATCAGGTTTGGCTGACGCGCTGGATAGGGCGCCAGGGCGACACACCGAAGGATGCGTCGTGTTCACAGCTGTGGTGTTCTTTCATAAATTGGCCAACATGCACGTGATGTTGTAAACTTATGGCTCTGAAATGTGTGCCCGCCCACATCGTGCGCGGGCGGGTTGGTGATTGCAGGACTTCTGACCTCGCGAATCCCGCGGGGGGGTATTCGTGGAGGACGGATTGACGGCGATGGCGGCAGTTTGTGGCTTAGAGCTGGCCCTGGGGGCGCGGTAACTCATGGCCGAGCCGATACGGGTATGCCAAGTCGTCGGCAACATGATGGGCGGCGGCGTAGAGCACGTCGTGATGAACTACTTCGAGCACGTTGACCACGAAAAGGTTCAGTTCGACTTCGTAGTCACTCAATCTTCCATCGTCGTGCCACGCGAGCAGATCGAGGCCGGTGGCGGCCGTATCTTCACCGTACCCGGCTACATGAACCTGCTGGCCTTCGAGTCGGCACTCTATGGGCTTTTCTGCGAACATCCCGAGTGGCGAATCGTCCACAGCCACATGAACGCGCTCTCGGTCTTCCCGCTTCGCCAGGCCGCGAAGGTGGGCGTGCCCGTACGCATAGCGCACAGCCACAGCGCGTTCGGCTACGGCGAGCCCGTGCGCAACGCCGCGAAGCTCTTCCTGCGGCGCTTCGCCAACAAATACCCGACCGACAGGTTCGCGTGCAGCAGGGCCGCAGGCGACTGGCTCTTCGGCGAGGGCACGTCCTACGAGGTGGTCTACAATGCGATAGACCTCGATAGGTTCGCGTTCGACCCCTCTGTGCGCGCTGCCGTGCGTGTCGAGCTCGGTATATCGGAAGACTCGTTCGTCGTCGGCCATGTCGGGCGCTTCATGCAGACGAAGAACCAGGGCTTTCTCGTCGACGCCTTCGCGCGCATGCTGGCAGCGCGACCCGGCTCGCTGCTTGTCTTCGCCGGGACCGGGGAGGACGAGGCGGCCGTGAGGGGCAGGGCCGACGGGCTAGGCATATCCGAGCGCGTGCTCTTCCTAGGACAGCGTGAGGACTCGAACCGGCTCTACCAGGCTTTCGACGTCGTGGCGCTCCCTAGCCTCTACGAGGGCCTTGGGCTCGTGGCAATCGAGGCGCAGGCGGCGGGGCTGCCATGCCTGCTCTCTGACAGGATTCCTGACGAGGCCGATCTCACGGGCCAGTGCTGCTACCTCGCCATCGACAGTGCCCAGGAATGGGCGGACGCCCTCGCGTCCTTGCAGCCCCGGAGCGATGCCCAGCGCGCGGCGCGGGATCACGGCGACTTCGCCCACTATGATATAGGCGAGCAGGCCGCCTGGCTCACGAACCGCTACCTAGAGCTCTTCGAGGGGGCCGCACGATGAGCGGGACCCCCGAAGTCTCCTTCATCATGGGCGTCTACCGCTGCGAGGACCCGGGGAAGCTGCGCGCGAGCGTGGAGTCCGTCGTGTCCCAGACCTTCGGGGACTGGGAGCTCATCATGGTCGATGACGGCTCGGATGACGGCGGGGCAACGTATGCGGCCATGCGCGACGCGGCGGCCCTAGACGGCCGCATTACGGCGCTCTCCTACGAGGAGAACCATGGGCTTGCCTACGCGCTTGACTACTGCCTGGAGCGGGCACGGGGGCGCTACATTGCCCGGCAGGATGACGACGACCTCTCGGAGCCGGGGCGGCTCGCCGAGGAGGTCGCCTTCCTCGACTCCCATCCCGACGTCTCGATTGTCGGCACCAACGCGACGCTCTTCGACGACGAGGGGGAGTGGGGATCCCTCACCGTTCCCGAGCGTCCCGACGCGCGGAGCTTCCTCTGGAACAGTCCTTTCATACACCCCAGCGTCGTGATGCGCGCCGAGGCGCTTCGTTCCGTGGGCGGGTATCGCATCGCTCCAGAGACTCTACTCCTGGAGGACTACGACCTCTTCATGCGCATGTACGCCTCCGGCATGCGCGGCGCCAACATACAGCGCCCCCTCTACCGCTACCGCTCCGACCGGCGCACCTCCAAGCCGCGGCCCATGGCCGCCCGCATGCGCGAGGCCAAGGTCCGCGCACGCGACTTCCGCGCGCTCGGTCTGGGAGCCGGCAGCCTTCCCTACATAGCGAAACCCATCCTCGTGGGGCTCGTACCCAAGCGCCTCTACGGGGCGATACAGAACGGGAGGACCTCTTCATGAAGGTCCTGAGCAAGGTCTCCTCCCTCAGTGCGCCGGCGAAGTCGGCGGTGTGGTTCGTGGTGTGCTCGGTGCTGCAGCGCGGCATCGTCTACATAACCACGCCCATCTTCACGCGCCTGCTGACCACGGAGCAGTTCGGTACCTACACGATGTACAACTCCTGGTTCAGCGTCATCACCATCGTGTGCACGCTGAACCTCTCCTACAACGTGTTCCACCGCGCCATGGTTAAGTACCCTGATGACAAGGACGGCTACACGTCCTCCATGCAGGGGCTCACGACGCTCATCACGCTCGTCGTGTTCTCGACGTTCCTGATATTCCCGACGGCATGGGAGCAGGCGCTGCAGCTTCCCGACGAGCTCATCTTCTGCATGTTCCTCGAGATGCTCTTCGCGCCCGCCTTCTACTTCTGGCAGACGCGGCAGCGCTTCGAGTACCGTTACGTCGCGCTCGCCGCCGTGACCATCTCGATGACGCTCATAAGCACCGTGCTCGGCGTCGTCGCCGTCTGGCTCACCGACTACGGCGCGCTCGCTCGCATCTACCCCGTGATGGCGACTGACGTGATCGTGGGCATCTTCTTCACCGTGCTGCAGTACGCGCGGGGCAGGAAGGTGTTCTCGAAGGAGTACTGGGGCTTCGCTCTGGGCTTCAACCTGCCGCTGCTGCCGCACTACCTCTCGACCGTGATCCTCAACCAGGCCGACCGCGTCATGATCGGCCAGATTTGCGGCATGGACGAGGTGGCCATCTACGGCGTGGCCTATTCGCTGGCGATGGCGGCCTCGCTGTTCATCAGCTCCGTGAACTCGTCGCTCATCCCCTGGACCTACCAGCAGCTCGAGAAGCACGACCCCGCCCAGACGAGGCGCATCGGTGACATAGGGCTCATGCTCTCGACCATGCTCGCGGCCATCCTGCTGCTGGTGGCCGGGCTCGGCCCCGAGGTCATGATGGTGCTTGGCCCCGAGTCCTACCAGGCCGCCATCTGGGTCATACCGCCGGTGACGCTCTCTGTCCTCGCCTCGATGTATGTGTGGCTCTTCGTGAACGTGGAGACCTACTACGAGGAGAACGGCTACGTGGCGGCGGTGTCCATCGGCGCGGCGGTCTTGAACGTGGTCCTGAACCTCGTGGCGCTGCCCGTCTTCGGCTTCGTCGCCGCTGGCTGGACGACGTTCGCCTCATACGTGGCCATGGCGCTGGGGCATGCATTTTTCACCAAGAGAATCCAGGACCGCCGCGGGGAGGCGGAGGCCTACCGTGCCCGCCCGATGCTCCTGCTGGCCGCAGGTACGACGGCGCTCTCGATGGGGTTCATGGCCCTCTACGGCCTGCCCCTCGTTCGCTACGCCGCAATCGCGGCACTCTGCGTGGTCGCATGGGTCAAGCGAGACAAGTTCAAAGGCGCGCTCTCCACGGTGCGGGCCGCCAAGAAGCAGCCTGATACGGAAGGAGAGAAGGATGCCTGACAAGGGATTAAAGAAGAGATATCGGGAGGCGCTGCGCAGCGGCATCAACCGCAGGAACCGGGAGCACCTGCGCAACACGGATCCCACCATCATCGCGAACAACTGCAACGGCGGCGTGATTCTGCACGACCTGGGCCTGCGGTTCCTCACGCCCACGGTGAACCTGTACATACCGTTTCCCGACTACGTGCGCTTCTGCGAGAGGCTGCCGCATTACCTCGCTCTCCCTTCATCCGAAATGCGTCGGGGGGTGTCCTCAGAGGGCTGCCCGACGGGCGTGCTGGAGGACGTCCGCCTCGTGTTCGTGCACTACCCGACCTTCGAGGCCGCTCGGGACAAGTGGTTCGAGAGGGCGGCGAGGGTAGACATGGACAACCTCTTCCTCATGCTCGCGCAGCGCGACGGCTGCACCGCCGAGGACGTGCGCCGCTTCGGCGCGCTTCCCTACCAGCACAAGGTAGCCTTCGTAAGCGAGCCCATGCCGGACGTGCCCTGCGCCGTGTACCTGCCGGAGTTTGTGGAGGACGGCAAAGTGCGGGTGCTCTCGGACTACGTGTCGCGCACGAGCGGCCAGCGGATCATCGACTCGTTCGACTACGTGAGGTTCCTCAATGGCGATAGCTACTAGAACATCGCAGGGCAAGGTGCTGTCTCCTGCGCGGACATCGGGGGCTTCGACGAGAAAGACACTCTCCTGCCTCTTTCAGATGGCACTCATGGTTGTCACGCTCCTCTTCGTCCTGACTATCGGAAACGGAAGCAGTTGGGATTCGTTCATCTTCTGGTGTCGGTACGGTACGGTGGCCGCGATTGCTGCTCTGGTTCTCTACTCATTTGAGGTGGGGAAGTTCCTGACGCCGATGATGCTCGTGATGATCTCATTCGTCGTCTTCCAGTTTGGCATCCCCATACTCTACGGCTTTGCCGCTAACTATAGCAACTACTATGCTGGTTTTCTGAATGCGTCACTGCTCACGACCGGTGCGGCCTTCACGGTCGTTTGCATTCAGGCGTTCGTGCTCGGCGCGAGCCTCGCCCGTAGAACCTGCGTGCCTAAGCCTCGTGACCGCAGGGGCAGCTTCTTTGAGAAGCCGTTCCTGCGTGACTCTGAAAGCGTCACGCAGATAGCCGGAATCGGTTTTGTGCTGACGGGCCTCGTCGCAATCCCCCGTGCTCTCATGTTCTTCCTTACGAGTCTTGCGTCCGGCATAGGGGCCGCTCGAGTCACCTACGAGCTCGGCGGCATCGAAAACATAGCAAGGGGATTCTTCGTCCCTCTCGGCCTGTTGCTGCTGGTCTACCTCCCTAGGGGCCGGCGCCGGAACCTTGTATTTGCGGTCCTTTTCGTCTACTCAGCCCTCGCCGCTCTATCTGGAGACCGCACCGAGGGGCTTACGCTCATGGTCGCCCTCATCTACTTCATGTTCGGGTTTGGTTCTGGCAAAGCTCACAAGACATCGCGAACCATCGGACTTGTTGCGGGCTTGCTCATCGTGGTGTGGCTCCTCGTGTTCGTCGCAAACACGAGGGTCGGCGGCTCAGGTTCGGGCATCACTCTCGGAGACGCTCTTGTTTCGGCCCTCAACGAGATGGGCTTCAACGCTCTGACGATTGACTACGAGATCGCTAATGCGCCCAAGACGACCTACGGCCTTTCATATCTTGCCGCCCTCACATCGCTCATCCCCAACTCTCTCGACTTCGCTGGCGTAAAGGATGCGCTCGACTTCCTGAACCCTACGAGTAACTACTACACGACCATGGGCTACCAATACAACTGGGCCACGTTCGGCCTGGGCTATTCGCTGATTGCCGAGAGCTACGTCAACTTTGGCTACTGTGGTTTCCTTGCCATAGGCGTCATCGGAGCCATTATGGAGCGGCTGATGAGCTGGGGCGGGGACACGCCATTCGAGCGGTATCTCTCGCTCGTCTTCCTCTGGTCCTTCCTTACCCTTCCGAGAAGACAAATGACCTGGCTGGTGAACGCCTTCGAATATGACCTCTTGTTCGTGCTGCTCATCCTCTGGGTTTGGTATTCGCTGGTGGTTACCCATAGAAGCGGGTCAAAACAATACTCAAGTGCCAGAGAAGGAGGCGAGGCCTTGTGAGGATCCTCGTTACCTGCTTCACCTACGCGCCGCGCAAGGACGGCGTGCAGTTCGTGTGCCAGTACCTCTGCGAGGGCCTTGCCGCGCGCGGCCACGAAGTGACGGTGCTCACGCACCAGCACGAGGGACTCGCCGAGAGCGAGGCCATCAATGGCGTGCGCGTCAACCGCTGGCCCATATACACCAGGCACATGCGTCACTACGGGCCGCGGGACGAGTACGTCTCCTGGGTCCTGAGGCACCAAGGGGACTTCGATGCGATGGTGAACGTTTGCACGCAGTCGCCCATGACCGACTGGCTCCTGCCACATCTAGGGGAGATAAGAATCCCCAAGCTGCTGCACATCCACTCAATCTGGGATTTCGAGGTGCACCCGTGGGACCGCGCCTCGGCCGGGGCCCTGGCCCGCAAGCTGGCGGCCAACGCCCGCTGGGGCGCGTACTACCGCGGCAACGCGGACGCCTTCCGCCGCTACGACCGCATCTTCCAGCTCTACGAGCAGGACTACAGCGTGGCGGACTTCAGAAAGTGGTACGGCATCGAGAGCGAGATCCTGGAGAACGCGGCCGAGGATGCCTTCCACGAAGGGGCTCCTGTGAGCGACGCGGAGCGCCGGAGGTCGATTACCTGCGTCGCGAACTTCAACCGCCAGAAGAACCAGGTCGCCCTGGTGGAGGCGTTCCTGCGTGCCGACATTCCCGAGGGCTGGACGCTCGATCTCGTGGGATCGCGTGAGACCCCGGAGCTGAAGAACATGCGGGAGGCCGAGGCTCGCATACGGAGCGAGCAAGGCCTCCCACATGATGGTGCTCATGGCGGTAGGCCGATCGTCTACCACGTGGGAATCACCCGTGAGGAAACCGTGCAGCTAGTGAAGACCGCATCGGCCTACGCCATGAGCAGCATGCGGGAGGCCTTCCCCGTGTCCCTGGTCGAGGCGATGAGCGCCGGGGTGCCCTGGGTGTCGACCGACGTCGGCATAGCCAGGTACCTTCCCGGCGGGGTGGTGGTGCACGGAGCCGACGAGATGGAGGCCGCGCTGGCGAGGATGTGCCGCGACGCGGACGGTCGCGCGCGGCTCGGCCGGCAGGGCTACGACTACGCGGCAGCCCACTTCCGCATCGACGACAAGGTCACCCAGGTGGAGGACGCCCTGTTCGAGCTGACGGGAGGCGCGCGATGAGCGCCGGCCTTCCCCGCATATGCGTCATGGCCGTGTACTTCGGCCCGCTGCCTGCGTGGTTCGGCCTCTGGGCGGCGTCGTGCGCGAGGAACCCCCACATCGACTTCCTCGTGGTGACCGACCAGGAGGCCGAGGGGCTCCCTCGCAACGTTCGGGTGCTTCCCGAGACGCTTGACGGGGTGAGGGCCCGCCTCGAGCGCGCGCTCGGGACGGGCGTGGCGTTGGGGCGGCCGTACAAGCTCTGCGACTACAAGCCGTTCCTGGGCCTTGCCTTTTCCGACGAGCTCGCGGGATACGACTACTGGGGCTTCTCTGACCTCGACCTGGTCCTCGGCGACCTGGAGGGGTTCTTCGTCGGGCAGGAGGTTACGCGCTATGACAAGTTCCTGCCGCTTGGGCACCTGTTCCTGTTTCGCAACACGCCGGAGGTGAACGCGCGCGTGAAGCTGCCCGTGCATGGACGGGACCTCTGGCGCGAGGTAGTCTCGTCGGAGGAGAACCGCGCCTTCGACGAGTTCGGCATCAACGAGATATACGCCGAGCACGGCTTTCCCGCCTATATGGGGCACCCGATGGCCGACATCACGATCGCCCAGAGGCGCTTTACGCTCGGCTTCCGCTTCGGCATGCGGGATGGCAGGTACCAGGCGAGCGTCCTGCGCCGGTACCCCAACTACGAGCGGCAGGTCTTCTACTGGCGCGGCGGCACGACCGGACGGCTCGCGCTCGACCGCGACAAGCTGGTGGACGAGCGGTTCCTCTACGTCCACTTCCAGAAGAGGCACTTCACGAAGGAGATGGTGCGGGTGAGACCCGGCGACGACTTCTACCTTGGTTCCGAGGGCTTCGTGCCCATGGCGGGGCTTGACGCGGGCGAGGCTTGTGAGGCAGTGAACCCGCACGACACCCTGACCGAGAAGCTCGGGGGGGGGTGCCCCTCTATGCTAGGCGGATTCTCGGCGCGGCAAGGAGGGCGCTCCTCGGCGGCGGCTAGACACGCACGCGCGCTTGATGGATTGACGGATTCCGCGCGCCCCCGGATGGCAGGGGGCACGCTGTGAGAGAGAGGATGCTCGCCATCGTGGCCCCTTACTTCGGCACATTGCCCGCGCACACGCAGCTGTGGCTGAACTCCCTGGCGGCAAACCCGCAGGTGACCTGGTTGCTCTACACCGACGACCGCACCGCCTGGGACTACCCCGGCAACGTGCGGGTTACCTACTGCACGCTCGACGACCTGAGCGAGCGCTTCCAGCGGAAGTTCGACTTCGAGATCGCGCTGCCCGGCATAAGGAAGCTGGGCGACTACAAGCCGCTGTACGGCTACCTGTTCGAAGAGGAGCTCGCGGGCTACCTCGCTTGGGGGCATGTGGACGTGGGCGACGTGATCTACGGCGACATCTCGAAGTTCATCACGCCCGAGCGCATCGAGGCCTACGATAGGCTGGGGCGGCTGGGGCACATGACCATCTATCGCAACACGCCGGAGAACAACCGGCGGTTCATGGCGGAGAGCGGGGCGGGCTTCGAGTACCGGGAGGTGTTCTCGAACCCGGATTTCATGAACTTCGAAGAGGTGGCCCCCGGCAGCATCGACGAGATCTGGCGGCACAACGGCTGGACGACCGGGGAGATCGACGCGGACGTGGCGGATCTCCGTGCATACTCTTGGGACTTCCGCATCAGCCGAGGCTACGGCACCGAGCACCATGAGATCCTGGACAACAGGGGCCTCGTCTTCGAATGGGACGATGGTGATCTGTGGGGACACGAGCTGGACCCGAGGGGCGAGGTGGCATCTCGCGAATACCTCTACGTGCACTTCAAGAGGCGAAAGATGCCGATGGCTCAGGGGGTGGACCAGAGGCGATACCTCATCGCGCCTGAGGGGTTTCTCCCCGCACCGGTCAGTGTGGACGCAGCATGCCTTAAGAGACTTGGCAAGCGCAGATTTCCCGATCCCATGTGGATGGCTGCGAAGAAGGCCGGGTTGAAACGAAGGTTCGGCCGATGAACTGACGCGCTCAAATGTGGGCGACACGGCTGATGACATTAGGAAATGATCGGTGAGAACGAATGACCGAATACCTCGATACCAAACAAACCCAAGACGTTCTGCTCGGCATGATGCAGGCGCTTGATTCCATCCTGCGAGAGCACGACATCGCCTACACGCTTGACGGGGGAACGCTACTCGGCGCCGTGCGCCACAAGGGATTTATCCCCTGGGACGACGACATCGACATCATGATCCCACGGCCTTCCTTCGACGAGCTGTGCAGTCACCCCGAGTGGGCGCCAGGCGGCTACAGCTTCAGCGTACCGGGGAGCGCGGGCTATATCTTCCCCTATGCGAAGTTCTGCGACCTCCGATGGAGGGCGCAGGAGCCGATGTACGAAGGCGTTTTCGACGAGAGGCTCTGGATAGACATATTCCCCGCAGACCCCATCCCTGAAGACGAGGCCGCGATGCAGAACCTCATGCGGAGGCAGGAGCAGCTCGCACAAGCCGCCGCTGCCTCGTTCGTGAACGTTGAGCAGGCTGCGGCTACCTCGGATTCGAAGATCAAGGGCATCGCGAAGAGGCTCGTTTTCCCAATCTATCGAAAGCTCGTCTCCGCGGAGGACAACTACAGGCAAATTACCCTCAACGCGACCGCCACCTCCTTCGGGGACGCCCCGACAGCCGGAGACATGGTCTGGTTCCCCTTCAAGAGTGGGAAGCCGGGATTTCCTGTCGAGGACTTCGACAGCCTCGTCGAGCTTGACTTCGAGGGTTGCGAGTTCAGGGCCTGCCCGCACTGGGACGAATACTTGACCGGGCTCTACGGAGACTACATGCAACTGCCACCGGAGGACCAGCGCATCACGCACGGAATGAAGGTCTGGCGGGTTGATGAGGATGGAAAGGGCGTGAGGTAGTTGATCACAGCCATAATCATCGCCGGCGGGGTCGGCCACCGCATGGGGCAGGAGATTCCCAAGCAGTTCATCAACGTGGGCGACAAGCCCGTGATCGTCTACACGCTGGAAGCGTTCCAGGAGCACCCGCAGGTGGACGCCATCGAGGTCGTGTGCCTGGACGGCTGGCAGGAGGTGCTCAA
>ENA-UOOM01001443-UOOM01001443.1-fermentation-metagenome-genome-assembly--contig:-NODE-1443-length-22875-cov-17.334487_pt1 | contig 22875 bp, 23 predicted proteins | sample MGYA00245781_ERZ724031 | MGnify/ENA primary metagenome ERZ724031 (study PRJEB28704, sample SAMN03018317) | fermentation metagenome | biome: anthropogenic terrestrial biome; feature: soil... | reverse complement strand
GGCGCAATCTCCCGCTGTACCCTTTAATATTTCAATGCCATGATGAAGTGCAGGAAGGATAAAGCTTAAATTTTCAACTGCACCTTTTGGGCTTCCTGGAAGATTAATAATTAAAGTGTTGTCTCTTATACCTGCTGCTGCTCTTGAGAGCATTGCCTTAGGTGTTATAGCAAGAGACATTTGCCTCATTGCTTCAGGTATGCCGGGAGTCTCTCTTTGTATTACTTTCAGGGTAGCCTCAGGAGTTAAGTCTCTTTTGGCAAAACCGGTTCCTCCGTTTGTGAGAATTAAATCAAGCTTCAACTCATCACACATATAAATCAATTCTTTGCATATTAGCTCCATTTCATCAGGTACTATCCTATAGTGTTTAACATCGTAAGCATTTTTATCTAAAGCTTCCTTAATTGCAGGGCCTGTTTCATCAATTCTTTCATTTCTTGAACCCTTATCGCTTATTGTAAGTATTCCTGTTTTTATCATATGGTCTCCTTATATTTTAAAGTATAATTATTCTACGTTTTTACACACATTGTCTGAGTTTACCAGTATTATTTCAATAAATAAAAATCATTGATTTTTAAAATAAGTTCATTTTTATTTTTTGTGTTATTCCAGGTCTCTTTATTTATATTAAAATATATCGGATTATTTTCATGCCCGTTATTGTTTTCAATTACAATTGTATATTCATTAATCTCTTCAATAACATTGACTAATTTACACTCAATAGTGTTAGCTCCCGGTTCATTTACAGTTTCAAAATTACCGGAAGGAATACCTATATATTTGCAATTTTCAGGTATGTTATTTGATTTTAAAATCATTCCCCAATCAGTACAAAGAATTTTATTGTCTGCTGAAACTTCACATGGAGAAATATTTTTACATCCTATCATTTTAGCTTCTGATAATGATTTTGGATGTTCAAATATTTCTTTTGTTTTACCAAAGCCTGTAATAGCTCCGTTTTCAATTAATGCTAAATTCTCGCTGAATCTGTATGCCTCGTCCTTGCTGTGAGTTACAATCAACACTTCTCCTTTGTAAAGCTTCAGCATGTCGAAAAAATCCGTATGAAGTTCGCTTTTAAGCTGGCTGTCCAATGCGGAAAAAGGTTCATCCAGCAGCAATACATCCGGCTCATATGCTATTATTCGAGCTAAGGCAACTCTTTGCTGCTGTCCGCCGGATAATTGTGCCGGATACTTATAACCCATATCTTCTAAGTGAAACATCTTTAACAATTCATTTGTTTTAAGCTTCTTTTCTTTCTTTGAAAGCTTTAATCCCACACTAATGTTTTCTTCTGCTGTCATATTGGGAAACAAGGCATAATTTTGAAACATATATCCGATATTTCTGCTTTGAGGTATTATATTGATATTTTTTTGAGAGTCATAAAGTACCCTGTTATTCAGGACAATTTTCCCCTCATCAGGTGTTTCAACTCCTGCAATGCATTTTAATGTGAGGCTTTTACCGCTTCCGGATGCACCTAATATTCCAAGATATTCACCGTTGGTTTGAAAATTCACGTCAAGGCTGAAGCCTTTATATTTTTTCTTTATATTTACCTCTAAACTCATTTTGATACATCCTTATCAGTATATTTGCTTCCCCTTATTGTAAAGTAATTCATTAATGATAATACCACGAAAGATATCAACACTACAACAGCAACATAACCATAGGAATCTTCCATATTTCCTGCTGCAACTTCAGCGTAAATCGCCAAGGGCAATGTCCTGGTTTTATTGGCTATATTTCCGGCAACCATGGCTGTTGCTCCAAATTCGCCTAAACCTCTTGCAAATGCTAAAACACCTCCCGATGCTATTCCAGGCAGTGCAAGAGGCATAATAACTCGCCAAAATATTCTTCTTTCAGACATACCTAATGTGCGTCCTGCCATAATTAAGTTTTTGTCAACCTGTTCCAATGCACCTCTTGCAGAGCGGTACATGAGCGGAAATGAAACGATGACAGCCGCTATGACGGTAGCTGTCCAGGAAAACACTATTTTAACGCTTAAAAATTCCAATAAAAATCTTCCCACAGGCCTTTTTACTCCCAATATCAGCAAGATGAAAAATCCAACAACTGTTGGCGGAAGTACCAATGGTAGTGTTAATATACCGTCTATAAATATCCTTATTTTTTCCGATTTCATTCCTACAACCAGTTTTGCTGCATATAAGCCTAAAAAGAATGTAATTACTATTGACACTGACGCAGTTTTCAGGGATATTAGCATGGGAGACCAATTCATTTTTTCCTCCTAGCTGTAAAACCGTATTTTTCAAATATTGTTAATGCTTCTTCACTTTGCAGAAATTCAGTGAGGTTTTGTGCTGCTTTCAATTTCGTAGTTGCATCAATTATTCCTATAGGATAAATTACCTTTGAAACAGAGCCTTCAGGTGCTTCTGTCACAACCTTTACATTTTCATTTGATGCGGCATCTGTCGCATAAACCACTCCTGCATCAGCGCTTCCTGCTGCAACCCAGCTTAAAACTTCAGTTACATTTGTACCAAGACTTGCTTTAGCTTCTACATCTGCCCACATGCCTAAATTTTCAAATGATTCTTTGGCATACTGTCCTGCAGGTACGCTATCAGGGTCGCCCACAGCTATGGTTTCTGCTTTCAAAATATCTTCAAATGAAGCAATTTCAGTTGTGCTGTCTTTTGGAAGGATTAAAACTATTTTATTTTCTAATAGTTCAACCATAGTTCCTTCTTTAATAAGACCTTGTTCATTTAAAGCGTCCATTTGTTTCATGGCAGCTGACATAAATACATCCACATCTGCGCCTTCCTCAATCTGTATCTGCAGTTTTCCTGAACTGTCATATGTAGCATCAACTGTTATGTTTGGATACTTTTCTGTAAACATGGGAATTAATTCTCCGTCAATACAGTTCTTTAAGCTGGCTGCTACTGCTAAAAGTATTGTTTCTTTAGGTGCAGGTTCCTTCGGTTCTGCAGGCGGTGTTTCACTGTTGCAGCCTATAAAATTGATAACCATGTATAACATTAAAATGACAATTATTGTTTTTTTCATTTTTACATTCCCTTCCCGAATCCGCAGTTTGGATATTTGCATACGCTGCAGTTTAAACACAGTCCTCCTTGGCCAAGCTTGTCTATTTCTGATTTTTTGATTATATCATCAGCCATAATTCGAGGAAGAATTAAATCAAAAATTGTTCTTTTAGCGTACATAACACATCCAGGCAGTCCAACTACGGGTATTTTGCTTCCCTGATTGTCGTAATAAGACATTAACAGCATTGCGCCCGGTAATACAGGAGCTCCGTATGTTATTATTTCTGCTCCGGTATCCATTATGGCTCCAGGTGTATTGTCGTCAGGATCAACGCTCATTCCTCCGGTACAAACAACGATGTCAGCACCTTGCCCAATAAATGATAGCACTGCATCGGTAATTTCTTTTCTGTTGTCATCCACAATTTTCTGACCTAATATTTGTACATCAAATTCACTGAATTTTTCTATTATGACAGGTCCAAAGGTATCCTTTATTCTGCCGCTGAACACTTCACTTCCTGTAGTTACAATTCCTACCTTTTTGTGTTTAAAGGGCATAATTTCCATGATTGGCTTACCGGCGCCTATTTTCTGTGCTTTTTCCATTTTATTTTCTTCAATTATCAATGGAATCACTCTCGTTCCAGCCAGCTTGTCTCCGAGCTTGACAGCAGTGTTTCCATGTCTTGTAGCAATCATCATTTCGCCTAAGCTGTTAATTTTATAAAGCCTTTCAACATCTAATTTGAAAAGACCGTCAGCATCAGCTATAACTTCTATTTTGCCTTCTGATACATCAGTGGGTTTCATGTATTTATTTCCGCATATACTGTAAAGAATTTCAGCTGCTTCGTTTTCATGAAGCATTCCTTCTTGTTTTTCCAAAATATATATATTTTCCTTACCTACAGATAAAAGCTTCGGAATATCTTCTTCTCTGATAATATGACCTTTCTTTAACAATACACCTTTTCTTTCGTCTTTTATAATCTGAGTGATATCATGGCTTAATACATGCCCTACGGCATCAACAGTCTTGATTTGTTTCATAGTCTTCTCCTTCTAAGCTGATTATAGAATTATATATTTCCATTGCTTGCTTTTTTCTATATTTGACAGTTTCCAAAGCTTCATAGTCATTCTTATACATTTCTTCTTTTGTTGAGAATTTTTCTTCAATAGATACAATTTCGTCGCCGATGACCATTTTATCGGCTAAATACACAACTTCCTTTTCTGTTGGTGACTTCGAAATATCATTTTGCTGCATATGCTCTTTAACAATTTGCGAAACTTCTGCATAGCCCATATCTTTAAGCCATTGTGCTCCTGTATCAGCATGGTGTGGTCTTCCTTTAGCAATGTCATGCAGCAAACAGGAAGCCATTATTATTTTATTGTTTAATTTGATTCCACTTTTATATAATTTGCTGCTGATACTCATGGCAGCCATCAGAACTTTGTTACTGTGTGCTTTCACATCATCCTGCATTTGGAAATATTCCTGTATCTTCCTGCAAAGGCTTAATGTCGGACATGAGTTATTTTCATTGAATTCTATTAATTTAAAGTATTCTCCGGGAGTGTCAGCATCTAATACTATCCCAGGGTCAACAAAGGAAATATTTTTACACTCATCGCCCATTTTAGCTATCGCTCCTTGCAAACCCTTAGTGCCGTCATGTTTTAATATGTTGTCAACAGACTTCATTCGAAGCAGCAAGGGATGTCCGTTTTTACCTTCATAGGATGGCTGAATAAGATTAATATCTTCATTATTCATTTCTTCAAGTATCTTCTTTATGGTGAATTGTTGAACAAACGGACTGTCTGCAGGGCTTATGAAAACAAACTTGGCATCATTGACATCATTCAATCCCATACAAACAGAATCAAACATATGTGTGTTTTCGTAATCAGTGTTTCTTACGAATTGAATATTATAATTTGATAATCTATGCTCTATTTCATCTCCTCGAAACCCAGTTACTACAATGATTTCATTGATGCCAAACTGTTTGAAATTATTTATTGTCATTTCAACAATTGTACTGTTCCCTATTTCCAATAAAGGTTTAAATTCTTTCATCCGAGAAGATAAGCCGCCCGCAACTATTACTGCTTTAACATTTTTACTGTCCATTTTTTCCTCTTACTATATTAATTAATAGGTTCAACAAATATCTCTAATATTCCACCGCAGACCATTCCGTCATCTTCAACTTCCTGACCTGTCATATCCACTTTGACCAATTTGCTTTTTCTATTGTCAAGACAAGACAGAGCCATCTGTCTTATATCTGCTTCCACACAACCTCCGCCTATGGTTCCCGTCATTGTTCCGTCCTTGGATATTATCATTTTTGTTCCCACATCTCTTGGTGATGAGCCCTTCCTCGAAACAATCGTAACCAATGCCTTAGGAATATTATTTTTTTCATCAAGGATAAGCTCAATAAGCTCTTGGTTATAGGCACCGAGACCTGTTTTTTTATTTTTGACTTCAATAATTTCAGCCATTATTGATACAGCAATTTCTGCCGGGGTTTCTGCTCCTATTCTTAAACCAATGGGAGTATACACCTGATCTAATTTTTCTCTTGGTATGCCTTTCTCCTCTAAATGCTCAAGTACTTTTTTAACTCTTAACCGGCTGCCAATCATACCGATGTATGCATTTTCCTTATGCATGATTTTTTCAAGACATTCCTGATCATACCTGTGTCCCCGGGTTACTATTATAAAAAAAGTTCCTGTATCCCCCTGAATATTGTCAAGTGCATTTTCAAAGGGCTCGCATATTACCTTATCAGCACCTGCATCCACAGCATTGTTAATAAAGGTTAATCTGTCATCTATTACCGTAACCGGCAAGTCTAAAAGTTTGCACATTTTTATTATTGACATTGATATATGTCCGGCACCGCAAACTACCACTTTGTAACTCTGTCTTAAGAATTCAAAATATACTCTTTGATTATTAATCATTAATGTCTGACTTTTTTTGTTAGCAGGTATATTCTTAATTATTTCATCCCATGAATTTTCATTGCTGTTTTTATATAGAATTTCTCCATCCGATAAAATTAATTTTAAACCGGTATATTCGCCTGAAATAATTGTGAGTACAATATTTTCTTTGCTTTTATCAATTTGTTTAAGCATTTCATAAAAACCCATATTATTCCTCCAGTACTGTATCTTTGAGTTATTCAATAGTTATTCTATTTGTATTTCTGCATTATCTACCTTTAAAATATTTCCTTCATATTTCAGCTTGATGATGCTTCCATACTCCCGCTGATATAAAAAGCTTTGTTTTATGCTTATTCCCAATAATTCAGATATAATTAATCTGTTAACTCCTGCATGGGCAACTATTATTATATTGTCTGTCGTATCTTTAATTATATCCCTTAGTTGTTCAAGGACTCTGTCCCTGCACATGGACATGCTTTCTCCGCCTTCAACTATATAATCTTCAAAGTTTCTCCCTCTTTCAGCATACTCCTCCGGATATTTTTCTTTTATTTCAGCAAATGTCATCCCATCCCATTTCCCCATATTCAATTCGGAAAATTCATTTTTTATTTCTACTTTTATTTTATTGTCAGCTATTATTTCTGCAGTTTTTTTAGCTCTTATTAGAGGACTGGAATATATTGCTGCTATATTTTTGTCAGAAAAATAACTTTTCAGCTTAGCGGCTTGTTTCATTCCTTCCTTGCTTAAGGGAATGTCGGTTATTCCCAAGCATGTGTTCATTAATTCCGGCTCGCAATGCCGCACAAAATATACTTTAATTGCGTTCACTTTCACCTCCGTTATATTTTTAGAAGTGCAACGGTTGTAAATTTAAAAAGGGTTATCCCTTTTGATATTATTCTTTTATTGTAACTTATGAATAATTAGTTAAATTAATTTGCAAAAATGTTTTTCAAAAGCCTGTAAAGATGTTTTCTTAATTTCTTTTTCAAAATTAATATATGATTCCATAAATTCTATGCCTTCTTCTGTTAATCTTGAGCCCCCTCCACCAACTCCACCAATTCTTTTGTCTAACAATTTAAGCTCTAAAGCCTCTTCCGAACCTTTTATCATTTTATTTGCTTTTGTATATGATAAGTTCATTGCTTTTGCTGCCGCTCGTAAAGATTCATGCTCATGTGTTAATTTTAGAAGTGTTAAAACTCCGGGACCGAAGAATATATCATCTTTCGCTAATCGAATTTGTATTGCGCAATGCAATTTTTCTTTCTCCATAATACACCTCCAACTATATTTTATCAAAACATATTTAAAAGTAATATGTTAAACTATTGAAGATTCCCGTTTTTAATAAATTCGAACTGATACCTGTCAAAGGTTGTGCTGATTATTATGAATATTTTCCCGACCTTTACTTAAATATATTTGAATTAGAGTATCCAATTCTAATTCGACATAACGAAAAGTCGGGATAAGTGATGAGGGAACTTTATTTATTATATTCTAATGCCATGGTTTTAAATTCTTCTAAACTCACAGTACCGCCTTTTTCTATACTAAGCTTTTTAACCTCATCAAGGAGAAAATCAACCTTACTATCATTTATTTCAAGATTAAGTTGTCCAAGAACATATTCTATGGATTTTTTACCACTTTTTTTACCTAATGAAACCTCTCTCTTTCTGCCTACAACTTCGGGTGCATAACCTTCAACTGAAGGTGGATAAACAAGCATCTGTGCTACAACTAATCCGCTTTCACGTGTAAATACCTTATCTCCAACAACAGGTCTCATAGAGGATACCGGAATTCCTGATATTTCTTCCACTAGCTTACTGGTCTCAAGCAATTCTTCCAACTTAAGATTCATTTCCACTCCATAAAGACCTTGAAGTGCTATTGCTAATTCAGCTATATCTGTATTGCCGGATTTTTCACCAAGACCATTCACAGTAACATGTGCACAATCAGCACCTTCTTTTAAACAAGCTATTGTACATGCTAATGAGAGACCAAAGTCATTATGACAATGTATGGCAACAGGAACATCTACCCACGATTTTACCAGCTTTGTCAAATATGCCATCGTTTCCGGAGTAGCAACTCCTAATGTGTCAACGAGAACAATTTCATCCGCACCGCAATCATTTACTGCTGTTTGATAAGCTTTTTTAAGGAATTCAGGATTGGCGCGAGTAGCATCTACTGCAAAAAAAGCAGTATAGAGGTTTTCCTGTTTTGCGTAACTTATAGCATCACGAATTCTCTTCAATACAATTTCTTCATTTAAATCCCAAGCCTTCATCTTATGTGGGCTGGTAAGTATCTCACATACAGTGTATTTTGCTCCGGTTTCAACAGTTAATTTAATATCATTTACGTTACAGCGACCAAAACCCCAGATTTCAGCATCCTTTACTTCCTTTACAATATTTGATACAGCAATTCTATCTTCTTCACTGCTTGCCGGAAATCCTGCCTCAATTCGGTCAACACCGGCTGCTGCCAGCCTTTTGGCTATTTTGAGTTTTTCTTGAGCATTTATACTTACTCCAATGCTTTGTTCACCATCCCTAAGAGTGGTGTCATAAATCTTAATTTTTTTCTTCATTTTAGAAAGTTCTTTTTGTACATTCGGTATTTCGTTATAATTACTTGTCCAAAAACCTTCTTTTTTCATACTAACCTCCCTAATAGATTATTAAAAACATTAATCTTATTATTTAATCTATACTATTTTATTTTTCAACTCTTTGCCGTCTAATGAATCGATGATTGATTTAGCTATAAACTCGCTTGTTGTAGCCAAAGCACCATCAGTAAATCCACCCATATGCGGCGAAAGAATAACATTATCTAATTCAAAAAGAGGAGAATCAATCGGTGGTTCAGTTGAAAACACATCTAATCCTGCACCAGCAATTTCACCTTTCTTTAATACTTTATATAACGCCTCTTCATCCACAACTCCTCCTCTTGATGCGTTTATCAAAAAAGCAGTGGATTTCATGTTTCTCAGTTGTTCTATTCCAATAGAATTTTTAGTTTCAGATGTGAGTGGTACATGCAATGTGATGAAGTCAGCTTCCTTAAGTATTTCATCAATACTTGAATAAATAACTCCATTAGTTTCTGCATATTCCTTATCCCAATAGCTATCAAATGCAATTACTTTCATTTCAAATCCCTTGGCTCTTTGTACCATGCTTCTACCAATAGCACCTAAACCAATAATTCCAAGAGTTTTTCCAAATACAGATTGTCCAAATACCTTTGGCCACTTTCCTGCGCGTACTTGTCTATCAGAGTTAGGAATCTTTCTAGCTAATGACAACATTAATCCAAAGACTAAATCGGCTACTGCTTCTTTATTAGCTCCCGGTGCATTAAGTACAGTAATGCCTCTTTTCTTTGCAGCCTCAATATCAATATTATCAACACCTATTCCATGTTTCCCTATTACTTTTAATTTTGATGCATTACTAATTACCTTTTTGGTAATTGGTTCAAGTCCTGTAATAATTGCAACAACACCGTCTAAATATTCTAATATATCATTTTCATCATTAATCGGTTTATTAGGTCTAACAATTTCAAGTCCATAATCAATAAGAATCTCTTCAGCTTTTTTGCTATATTTAGCAAAGGATGCATTTGTTACTAATATTTTTCCCATAGTATCCCACACTTTCATTTTCTTGTATTTAAATATTAATCAAATAAAATAACTGATCTCATAACTTCACTTTTATTATTTATCGCAAAATCAAAAGCTTGTGGTGTATCACAAAGACTAAAAGTATGACTAACCATTTCCCTTTCTTTTATTATCCCTGATTCAAGAAATTCAATAGCATTTCCATATTCAAAATATCCACCTTTATTACCAATCAAAGAAATATCCTTCTGATAAAGTTTAACCGCTTGTAATTCTCTTACAACTCCATTTGTAACACTAAATACAAGTATTGTTCCACCCATTTTTACCATGTCAATTGCTTGTGGAATAGCATCAGGTCTTCCAGTAGCCTCTATTACAACATCAGGACCACGTCCATTTGTCGCTTCCAATATTTTATTCTGCCAATTAGTTTCATTAACATTAACAACAACATCTGCACCTACTTGTTTTGCTAATTCCAATCGCGTATCCCTGGTACCAGTTACAATTACAGGTGATGCCCCGGATATCTTGGCAAGTTGTGCCAGATTAAGACCACTATATCCCGGTCCCTGTATAACTACACTTTGCCCTACTTTAAGATTGGAGCGTTTAATTCCTCTCAAAGCTGTAGCAATTGAAGTAACACTCTGAGCTTCAATAGGTTGTATATATGAGGCTATTTTATGAATTATTCTGGCAGGAGATTTTACATACTCTGCTAATGCCCCATCACAAGTTCTTCCATACATTCTCGGTTCACAACAGTATGATGGTGTCCCCCTCTGACAATAATAACATACCCCGCAGCCCCAGCTTGGTTCAGAAATTACATAATCTCCTATCTTTACATTAGTAACTCCATCACCTATTCCAACTACATAGCCACAAAATTCATGTCCTAATACAATAGGATATTTTACTTCCATATTGCCTCTATATATTCCCACGTCTGTACCACAAATTCCAACAGACTTTACCTTTATAACCACTTCCCCGGCAGATGGTGTAGGATTAGGAAGATTTTTTTCGATTAGTACATTAGGTTCAATTAATTGTATTGCTTTCAAAGCTTCACCCCCTAGTTATACTTTCCATGCCGGTGGTGAAGTAATAGTAATATATTTACAGTCTTCTTCACCGGTACCGGAAACCTGATGCACATCACCAGGCTCAACTATAAAAGCTTGACCCTTACGAAACGTAAAGGTATTTTCTCCATCATAATAATTACATGAGCCTTCCAAAATAATAAAAATATGCTCACTATCATGGCTATGCATTTCTGCGCCGCCATTTGCAAATAGGTAATTGTAACCTACCGCACAATTTTTGCCACCACTTTCAGGTCCCCAGATTCTTCGTGAATAAACATTGTCATGCTTTGGTAATAATTTTGGCTCTAACGCCCCAATATTCACAACTTTCATTATTATCTCCTTATTAAGTCCGTCTTCTTACACTGCTCATCAAAACCGACGAGCGACTTTTCATCAATCAGTTCTTGAATAGTTATAACCATTTTCGGTCCTGCAATTGCCTGAACCAAATGTCCTCCATATATTGCAGGTATACCATTTTCATTACGTGATGCAGAACAGTGCAAGTGAATCATTTCATTTTCTTCCTTATGATAATACCAACCTATAAGCGAATTAATCTCCATCGGTCCATCACACTGAAAACTCACTAAATTATTTTTTTCAATAGGATAGCTTTGTGGTGCTTCTTTGACGTTGTTGAAAACAGCACTTTTTAAAGCTCCACAGCTACCAATAATAACACCGTAATGGAGGTCTTCAGTGATAATAGCTTCACGAAAAGCGTCAAACACGTCTACACCAATATTCACTTTAAATTGAATAATTTTACCGGCAATAGGAGTAGTAATCCAGCTCAAATGTTGACTCATAAAGGCACCTCATCCATTACTAATTATTTTCTTGCAATTGAGCTTCCTGTTTTGCTTTCTCCTGCAATGCAAAATATATTTTTTCTGATGTAATGGGTAACTCTCGTAACTTGATTCCCACAGCATCTTGTATAGCATTTGCTATAGCCGGGGCAGTAGGCATAAGTGACGGTTCTCCAATACCTTTGGCTCCAAAAACACCAGTCGGTTCAGGCCGTTCAACAATTTCAGTAATAATATTTGGCATATCAAGAGCTGTAGGTACAATATAGTCAGTAAGCTGAGAGTTAACAACTTTTCCATCTTTAACAATCATTTCTTCAAACATCGCATAACCGATGCCGTTGCCTATACCGCCTTCAATCTGCCCTTCTGTCAATAGGGGATTTATAGCTTTACCGCAATCGTGAACAGCAATTAAATTCAAAACCTCATAGTAGCCGGTTTCAGTATCTACTTCCACTTCTGCAATTTGCGTAGCATAAACATAGGCAGGGAACGGCTTGCCATGACCTGTAACAGGGTCCAATGGTGTAATTGCCGGAGTGAAACTGCCGGAGCCTACCGGTATCACACCCTTTTTTTTGTAAGCCTTAGTAGCTATATCTTTAATTTTCAACTTGTTTTCGGGAAAACCGCCGACATAAATGTAACCATCTTTGGCTACCAGACTGTCTTTTAAAACGTTAAAATCATTGGCGGCAATATCAAATAAAACCTGCTTAGCTTCATTAGCTGCTATTTTCACAGCGTTGCCTACAACATAGGTAAGACGGCTGGCAACTGTGCCTTGATCATAGGGGCAAAGTTTACTGTCACCATTTACAATTGCTACATCTTCATAGTGAATACCCAACTCTTCAGCAGCTATTTGTGCCATTACTGTAGAAGAGCCTTGACCTATATCTGCAGAACCGATATATACAACAGCTGTGCCATCATTATTCACCTTTACAAATGCCGCACTTGGATTTGGTAACGCTGATACACCAACCGGGTAAAACATTGTAGCAATACCCATTCCACGTTTTTTCATTATTTCATCCCCTTCCTTGAATTATATATTTCCATAGCTTTCTCAATTGTTTCTGTGATTGTAACTATGGGCATTTCCTGTCCACAAGGTAGAAAATCGTCATCCTTTAGCACATTCTTTAATCTCAGTTCAACAGGATTAATACCTAAGCGCTCGGCAATACTATCCATGTGTACTTCATAGGCAAAACCTACCTGAGGTACACCAAACCCTCGCATAGCTCCAGAAATAGGATTATTCGTATATACTAGATAGCCGTTAACCAAAGTATTTGGAATGTCATAAGGTCCACAACCATGAACACAGGCCTTTGTTAAAGTTGAAACTCCTCTGTCAATATAAGCACCTGTATCAGCGAAGATTTCCACTTCTCTGGCAATAATTTTTCCTTCTTTTGTAACACCACTCTTGTACTTTCCATAATAGGGGTGTCGAATAGTAGAAGATATGAACTCATCTTCACGGGTATACTTGATTTTTACCGGTCTTTTGGTTTTCATCGCCAAAATCGCCATTATAGGTTCAGTTGTAATTTCATTTTTGCCTCCGAAGGCACCTCCGATAGCACCGGTAATAACTTGAATACGATGCATAGGAATCTTTAATATTTTTCCTAAATCAGCAGCAATAGTGAAGGGACGTGCAGTAGAATCATTAATAATCAAATCACCATTCGGAGCAATTTCTGCATAACCCACATGGGGCTCAATATGGACATGTTCTACACGCTGAGTTTTAAAGGTATCTTCAACAATAAAGTCTGATTCAGCAAAAGCTTTTTCAATATCTCCATTAGCAATTCTAATTTTTTTAAATATATTTGAATCACCATGAACTTTAGGTGAGTTTTCTTTCATAGCCTCATATACATCGAAAACGCCAGGCAGCGGTTCGTATTCAACCTTAATAAGCTTTGCAGCTTCTTCAGCGATTTTTATTGTTTCTGCAGCAACAGCGGCTACTGCATCTCCATAGTGACGAACTTTGTCATCTGCCAGAACAGGTTGATCGTCTACATGAACTCCAAAACGGTTACAAGGTATATCTTTATGAGTAATAACAGCTTTAACGCCAGGGTATTTCTCTGCGACAGAAATATCTATGCTCTTTATTTTTGCATGAGCATATTTGCTGCGCAAAATATAGCCATAAAGCATACCAGGTTTAACATGATCATCAACATACATTGACTCACCTGTTACTTGCTGTCGAGCATCGGATCTTGGAAGTCTTTTACCAACTACATTATACTTCATCTGTTATTTTCACTCCCTTCATCTGTATTAGCCATTTTTTTTGCAGCTTCATCTATAGCTTTAACAATTTTTACATAACCGCTGCATCTACAAATGTTACCATCTATGCCTTCACGAATCTCTTTTTCTGTTGGGTTAGGATTAACATCCAGTAATGCTTTGGCTGACATCAACATTCCTGGTGCACAATAACCGCATTGAACTGCTGCATTGTCAATAAAAGACTGCTGTAACGGATGAAGAGTTTCGCCATTTTTTAATCCTTCCACTGTAATGATTTTCTTGCCTTCAGCACGTATAGCCAGATATATGCAGGAATTAACCGGTGCACCATCAATCAATACAGTGCAGGCTCCGCATTCACCGGTTCCACATCCATATTTTGTGCCTTTTAAGCCGATTTTTTCTCTTATAGTATCAAGCAAGATTTCATTATCTTCAATTTCCAGAGAATAATCTATTTCATTAACATTTAGTACCATTTTTCTTCCCATTATATTATCTCCTTTACCAAAAGATCGTAAACATTGCTTAAAGTTCTTTTCACAATAACTTTACTCATCTGTAAACGGTAATCAGCTGAGGATCTTATATCACTGATAGGTGAAATTTCACTAAGAGCAATTTTAGATGCTTCATCAATAATTTCAGAATTAATTTCCTTACCAATCAAGAAATCTTCTGCCTTGACAGCTCTAATTGGTGTAGGGGCTACAGCTCCTAATGCAATTCTGCATGCAATAACCTTTTTCTCATTATCCAATTCGAGCATAGAAGCTCCATTTACTTTAGCCAGAGTCAAAGCTTTTCGGCGTCCATATTTGATAAAATCAGCTTGAGAATAATTATTAGGCAGAGGAATAATAATTTCATATAAAATCTCTCCGCTATTTAAAGCATTTTTTCTTGGTCCTTTGAAGAAATCTTCAATGTTTATTATCCTATGGCCATTACTGCTGTTCAACAGTAATTTTGCACCTAATGCGATAAGTGCAGGTGCTGAGTCGCATGAAGGAACTGCAGAACAAATATTCCCGCCTATTGTAGCCAAACTTCGAGTTTGAACCGCACCCACTGTTTTAGCAGCTTTCAAAAGTGCCGGAAGTTTATCTTGAATAAGTTTATTTAAGGTTAACTGACGAAAATTCACCATAGAACCAATATGAACAGCCCCATCTTTTTCGATAATTTCATTAAGACCCAACGAGCTTATATCTATCATATAATCAATAGTAAGTTTCCCTGCATTTATTGTTGGCAATAAATCAGTTCCACCGGCTAAAATTCCTACTTTTCTTCCAGTGTATTTATACATTAAGTCAAATAACTCCTTTTCATTATTTGGCTTGATACATTCAAATTTAGGGAGCAATATATTCACCTCTTTCTCTTATTTCCATAATTTTAATTCTTGCTCAACTACTAATACAAATATAATTATAGGAAATTATTCTATCTTTGTGTCCTCACCCTCTGTGGTAACTTCCTTATTTTCATCTTTTGCTTTAAGCATATATACAGTAAGTATCACAGCAAGAACTAAAGTAAACACCCAAAAGTAAACAACCTCCAAGCTTCGAAGCATCACTTGCCCTACTATAAAGTAGAAAGCCATCAGTACAACAATTAACATCCAACCAAAAATGTTTTTATACATTAGCGTGCCTCCTTGATATTTGAATTTCTTTTAGCTTTAAATGTAGCATATAAAACTACTAAAACTAAAATTACTAAACCAATTAAATCCGTTTTTATCCCGGGCCAAATCATGCAAAAACCGGCTATCATCAGGGCTATCCTAAGATAGAAAGGTAATTTTGTCATTAACCAGCCGGTAACACCTCCTGCCAGCGCAACGCAACCAATTGAAGCTGATATAAAAGCTATAATTATATCTTTTGGCAATCCTATAAACAATAATGTGGGATTGTATACAAATGCAAAGGGAACAATGAATGCCACAATTCCCAAGAAAAAGCCCTGGACTGCAGTCTTCATTGGATCTGCACCGGATATACCCGCCGCTGCAAAAGAAGCCAAAGCCACCGGTGGAGTTACATTGGATACAACTCCGTAATAGAGAGCAAACATATTAGCAGCCATAGGGTCAATGCCCAATTTAATTAATGAAGGAACAAATAATGTTGAAACTGTAATAAATACTACAGGTGTTGTTAGACCCATACCTAACAATATTGAAACAAAGGCTGTAATCAATAATGCCGGTAGCAAACTGTTTCCGGCAACATTCAGTACCAAGTTAGAAATTCTCATTGCTAAACCGGATTGAGTTATTGCACCGCCAACTAAACCTGCAGCAGCACAATACATAGCAATAGTCAGTGAGGCTAAAATACTTTTTTCAACTGCATTAAGGAACTGTCCAGATGTAATTCTGTTTTCTTTTTTAACAAAACTCAACAAAATCAGCGATATTGTTGCCCAAACAGCAGACATAGTCGCTGAAAATCCGGCAACCAAAAGAACAATTATAACGGCTAACGGCAGCAGCATATACCAACCCTTTCTTAAAACTTCTCGGGTATCCGGGCAATCTTCTTTTGGAACACCAACAATATTGTCTTTTGCCGCTTGGAAATCAACCATCAAAAATATTGCTATATAGTATAATATTGCAGGTAAAGCTGCTGCAACACAAACACTGAGATAAGGCACACCCATGAAAGAAGCCATAATAAATGCCGCCGAACCCATAACAGGAGGCATAATCATACTTCCTGTAGAAGCTACAGCCTCGACTCCACCTGAGAAGATAGCCGAATACCCGCTTTTTTTCATTAGTGGAATTGTAAATGTACCTGTTGTAACAACATTAGAAACAGCTGCACCTTGTACAGTACCCATCAGAGCACTACCTACCACAGCAATTTTAGCAGGACCGCCTCGAAATCGACCGGTAAGAGCAATAGAAAGATCTATAAATATTTTAGAAACACCTGTAGTTTCTAATACACCGGCAAAAATTAAGAAATATAAAATCAGCTTGCAGTAAGAATTAAATGCGGATGACCATAATCCACCATCACCCTTGAACAAATAAAGCATAAGACCTCGCCAACTAGAGCCTGCACCATTAAAGAAACCCGGAAAGTAGTTAGCATAAACAGTGTGTGTCATTGCAAATATTGCAAGTATAACAATAGGGAGTCCACCGATCCTTCTGGTGGCTTCCAGAATTAAAATTATATAAACAAATCCAATAAACATTTCGAACTGGGTAATTTGTCCGATCATACCACTTATAACAAAATCCTTATAGTTAAAAAGAATATAAGTTTCCATTAAAACCATAATAATTGCAAAAGTAAAATCAATACCCATCATTACATTTCCTCTGGGGTTTTTTGATTTTCTATTTGCCGGTTTGGTTAAGAATACCATAGCAGCAAGAAAGCCTAATAATGAGACAGCTATCAGCTGTGGCTCTAAGCCGCCTCTGAATGCAGAATAATAAGATATCAGAAATATAAATAACGACATAACACCGGTAGCACATTTAATTAGAGTATGCATTATAATTGCCTCCTTCTATAAATGGGGGGGGGAGCAAAAATGCCCCCCGCATTTATATTTATCATTTTTACAAATACTATATTAAGTCTATTCCATGATGCCGATTTCTTTGTAATATTTAATAGCACCCTCATGGAATGGTGGGGTTACACCTTCCTGGTAGCCATTAAGTATTGTTTCAGGAGTCGGAAAGTGACCACTTACAGAACCAAGGTCGTCTGACTGTTCAATGAGTATTTTTGCTACCCAATAAACCAGTTCTTCAGGCATTTGTTCGGTTGTAATTACAACCTGAGGCATACCAATAGTCAAAGCATCTTCAGTCTGTCCTTTTAAGGATCCTTTAGGAATTGTAATTTTAGCTCCTAACTGACCAATAAATTCATTTTCTAATAACATATCTGCCTGTCCTTCTGTCATACCAACCCAACGCACACCTATAGTTTCATCCAGTGACATGATATCCGGTTTCCCTACGAATCCCTGACAGAAGTAAACCTCAGCCTGTCTGTCTTGTATCATCTGAACACAATCAGCATTGGTTGAATAGCTGATTGTACCGCCGGCAGCTTTAACAGTTTCTTCAGATATGCCTAACTCAGACATTGCTATAGTTATAAAGTCACTGGCAGTTCTAGTGGTAACAATATTTCTATTAACCATATCTTCAAAGCTATATATATCAGAGTCAGCAGGAACAAAAGCACCAAAATTAGTCATTTGAAAGTTACCAACAAGTCTAAGCTCCGGCATTGCTTCCGGATATGGCTCTTGTCCTTTATAACCCTGGATAGTTGGAAGAAGGTCGTTTACAGAAAACTCAGCTTCTCCGTTGTGTATGCTTTGTACATTAGCAGTAGAAGTCCCAGCTAAACCACTAAATGATCCTTGAGGAAATATGGAACCAAGATGATAAGAAAGTCTAGTAGCCAGCGGGTACCAAGAACCACCAACGCCACCACTTACAATTCTGTAATACTTTTGTTTTTGAACCCAATCAGTGTCCCAGTCATAATCAGGAACATCTGTAAAATCTTCTTCGTCAGTTTCTGCAGGTGTTTCCGGTGCTGCAGGTGTTTCTGGTGTTTTAGGTGCTTCAGGTGCTTGTGTACCTTCACAAGCTGTTATAATCATTGCTATTATTAGCAACAAAGTTAATATTATTAATCCTTTTTTATTCATTTTTAACCTCCCATAATTTTAACTTTACTATTTTGTTTTAATAATAAGTTCTTTGTAAATATAATTTAAATAAATTTACTGCTATAATTTTAATTAACCGAGCAGCTCTTCACAATATGGGTAGCGAGATAATATTTCGTTTCCTGTTTCAGTAACAAGAATTGTATCTTCTATTCGCACGCCGCCGCCGCCTGGAACATTAGGCACTAATATAGCCGGCTCACATGAGAAAATCATACCGGGTACAAATTCAAAAACATCTCCACCTGTAGAAGCTATTTCACCAATAAGCGGTGCTTCAAGTCCCGAAACGCCTATAGAGTGTCCTAATACACCGTGAAATCCCCATTCTTCAAAACCATGCTTTTTAATAACATTACGTGCTGCTATATTCACTTCCTCATTAGTATGTCCCGGCTTTAGCAGTTCGTGAACAGTCATCATTTCTTCATATACTGCGTTATATATTCTTTTCTGCATATCATTTGGTTTACCATGTACTACTGTTCTTGTAGTGTCAGAAAAATATCCGTTGAAACATCCACCCAGGTCCATAAACACTAAATCTCCCGGTAGAATTTTTCTGTCAGAAGCAAAACGGTGAAGTGGTGCTGTTTCTTCTCCAGAAGTAACTATAAGACTACACTGAGGTGCTTCCATTCCAAACGAGTAAAAACATTTCATTACTTCACCCAATATTTCGCAGTTTCGTGCTCCTGTACGGATATGGTCAATAGCTGTTTGCTGTCCAATGGCTGCAATTATGGATGATTCTCTCATTAATTTTATTTCTTCAGCATTCTTAACTGCTTTTGCTTCAATAACACATGCATCTCCATCAACTATTTCACAATTTGGAAATTCCACTTTTAGTTTTTCAAGCATTACAAAAGTTCCGGCATCCACGCCTAATCTTCCTTGTGTAAAGCCTTGTTCCTTCAAAGTCTCTACAAATTGTTTTATCATTGAATCAACTATGCCCGGTTCTTCCATGGTCGCACAAGGCTTTATTTCCTCAGGCTTCATCCATGTCATTGTAGCTTTGCATCGTGGTGCATCACCGCTAGTAACATAAAGTACCGGTCTTCCTTCTTGAGTCATCATTGATGCATTTCTGGATAAAAAAGATATAGGCCACCATAGTGGTCTCATATTAGTCATATATCTAATATTTTCAGCCCTAAAGGTAATTAAAGCATCAAGATTATGCTTCCTCATCATTTCACGCAATCGTTCAACTCTCATCTCACGCATTTTAACAAAGTCGACACGATCTACCCAATCTACTGCAAAATTCATATTAGTCCTCCTAAACTTGTAATATAATATTTCTACATCAATTATGTTTTCTGATAATTATAATCTTATTGCTGCATAACTAATTAATATTTTAGTGTATTGCTGTGTAAAGTTTTCCCTACTCTCCTTTGTAAAGTTTGTTAATTAATTATCATCATCATTAAGATTAATTTTTATGTTTTTTAACCTGATGTAGTTTTCTAATTATATTACTTGCACATTCCGTGCCAAATGGAATCCAAGAAATTAAGCCATTTTACAAATCGTTTGTCCGCCTTTGGATTGCATAATCAATGACAATTATGGACAAACCCTCGGAATCTAAAGTAATCCTTTTTCGTATCGGTTTAAAAGTACCCTGCCCAACTCTCTAATATAAGTTCCATAACCGGTTTTGCTTTGAATTAAGTCATATTCATTTAGAATTAAAAGGTACCTTTTCACTTGACTTTCACTAATTTTTATATTTGATTTTTGCATCTCTTTTAATATAAGTTTTCGAGTCCACTTAAATGGTGATGTATCAAGAATTTTAAGAATTTGCATGAAAGTCGATATAAAGCAATGCTCTTCTAAACCTGTGACAATATCCGTAATATCTGTATCCTCAATAGTCAATGTTTTACTGATTTTATTTTGCATAATATCGGATAGCTCCTTCTCCCAATCCATATTTGACTCAATAAAGTTTGCTATATATTCTGCCATATTTCTCAGCTCTCTTATATTCCCCGACCATTCATATGATTCAAGTGCAATTCTTAAGTTTTCAGGAAATTGCTTCACGTTAACATTAAATTCATTTTTTAAAAAATAATTAAATAAAGGATAAACATCTTCCGTTCTTTCTTTAAGAGATGGAATTTTTAACGGAAGAACATTTAATCGATAATATAAGTCTTCGCGGAATTTATTTTCATTTACCATAGCTTGGATATCTTGATTTGTTGCAGCTATTATGCGAATATCTATAGATATAAGTTGTGAGCCTCCTACGCGTAGTACCTGATGCTCTTGAATGACTCTCAATAGTTTTTTCTGAATATTTATTGAGGCATCACCAATTTCATCTAAAAAAATTGTGCCTTTGTGTGCCATTTCAAACAAGCCCGGTTTTCCGCCCTTTTTAGCTCCGGTAAAAGCTCCTTCATCATATCCAAATAACTCTGATTCACTAAGACTTTCGCTAAGAGAAGCAAAATTGACAGCAACAAAAGCTTCTTTCGCTCTATCTGAAGCATTGTGTATGGATTGAGCCAGAAGTTCTTTTCCTGTGCCGCTTTCTCCTTCTATTAATATAGTAGACTTACTTTTAGCAAATTGCTTAGCTTTTAGTATTAGCTGTTCCATTTTTTTAGACTTATATATTATGTCCTTAAAATTGTATTCAGCAGTTAATCCTCTCCCGCGAAGAGAAAGTCTGTATTTTTTTTCTATTTTTTCAATATCCTTAATATCTTCAACCGTTATGATTGTTCCAAAACTTTCTTCATATATACTATTGTTAATTTCTATATGATAGTTCTTTTCATTAATTTCAATGAAAAAATCTTCTCCTGCGGATTTGCTTTTACTAAGGATATCATTTATATAATCTGAAGAGTTATTTTCAATATTAAGCTGTTGTTGTGCCTTAGAATTATAAAATGATATTCGATTTTCACGGTCTAACAATAAAATTCCGGACTTAAAAATATCAAGTAATTGCTGAAGATTATTTGTAAGAATTAAATTTTTACTATATTCCTGCGAATAATTATATAATATTTGTAATGAAGATCTGAGAAAAACTGATGTTAAAATAGATTTTACATTTTCGTAAATATTTAACTCCGCAGCTATGGTTATGCACGTGGTAATATCTATCGTTCTCATCCCCAGGTTTATTACTTTCAACTTATTATTAGGTATAAGTTGTTCTTCCCCAAAAGTTATTGCATACTCACAATCTTTATTCCATGAACCCATGTTGGGATAGTATGGGAAAAATTTAAGATGATTAATACCTATTCCACCTAATTGCTCTATAGCTTGTAATGCTGTGTCATAAAGTTTATTTACAACAAGTACAGATGTACCTTTAGGTATTTCATATAATTTACTAACCGATGCTATGTCAATAGTTCTATCTGCAACAATAACTTTAGTTTTTGGATCTATTAATCCCAAAGCTTCGTCTTTAATTGTAGGCGATGTAAGTACTACTAAATCATCTTTTAATTTCGAATCAACAGAAAGGCTTTCAAATGTAATACTTTTAACATCAACCATGTTTCCAAATATCTCTTTTAATTGGTTTTGAGCGCCTATAGCTGTATTAGTAGTTATAGAAAGAAGCGTTAATGACAACAATGTAATTACCTCCATTATAAATTTATTTTATATCATTTATCCTTATATATAAAAACAGTACCTGTAATGACGCAAGTACTGTTGTCCCAGCTATCCATTTAGTAATTAATGTTCCTAATTGTCTTTACTATAATGAATACTTTGTCCAACATTAATTATTACTTCTAATATTTAACCACCTGCCAAAAGGTGTATAATTTCAACATTATCTCCGTCATTTACTATAGTTGTCGCATAATCTTCTTTTTCTATATGATTACCATTGACTTTTACAATTATCTTAGAAAAGGTGAAATTTTTAATTTCCATAATCTTTTCTATTGTTAAACCTTCTTCCCAAGGAAAATCTCTGTTGTTTAGTATAATTATTATCATCACCTCCATGCGATGTCATTCTGAAAGTTAGCTTGAAAGATACTAATTTTAGATCTCTCAGTTTCGAATACAATTTGTTTATTAATAAACTAACATAAATTTGGGTGTGTCCCCATACCTAAAATAAATAGGGTTAGGGCATCCTTCACTACGTTCAGGATGACATATACTATTGTAGGTCTTTGATTACTTCTATTAATTCAGGAAGCTCCATATCTAAATAT
>ENA-UOOM01001442-UOOM01001442.1-fermentation-metagenome-genome-assembly--contig:-NODE-1442-length-22878-cov-14.162599_pt1 | contig 22878 bp, 38 predicted proteins | sample MGYA00245781_ERZ724031 | MGnify/ENA primary metagenome ERZ724031 (study PRJEB28704, sample SAMN03018317) | fermentation metagenome | biome: anthropogenic terrestrial biome; feature: soil... | reverse complement strand
TGTGGGGCGGTGTGCTGTACCCGCCGCAGGTGCTGTCCAGCGGCAGGCAACTATATATAGAAGAAATAGAGGTTGGCGCGCCGGTGGCCGTCATCGATGAGAAGCTGGCGCTGGACCTGTACCGCATCGGCGACCCGGTGGGGCGCGAGATGACAATTGGCGAGACGACCTTCACCATCGTGGGCATCACCCGTCGCCACCGCGGCGTGGGGGATCAGGACGCCACCTGGGCGCAGGTGCCGCTCAAGGCGCTGGACAAGGCAGGCATCCAGACCACCATGCTGACCGTATCCATGCAGCCGCTGCCGGGGGCCGGTGCCTACGCGGCGCTCAGCCAGGGCATCAGCCAGTGGCAGGCGGGCGGCACGTTCAACAGCCTGCCCAAGGAAATCTACCGGGCGCGGCTGCCGCTGCGGCTGTTGCTGTGCGTGGGCGGGCTGATGCTGGTGGCCATCACGCTGCGCCTGACCGGGCGCTACACCCGCCACTTGGTGGCGGGCAGCCGCCAGCGCCTGCAAACGCGTTACGCCGCCCGCATGGTGCCCGAGTTTGTCGGCAAGGGCTTGTTGGTGGCGCTGCTGTACGCGCTCAACCTGGCGGCCATCTTCTTCCTGTTGCAGGAGCTGATTGCCCCGGTGTACATCTTCCCCGAGTGGGTGCCGGCCATCTTGGTGGAGCCCAAGGAGATTGAGAAGACATTCTGGACGCTGCGCGCCCAGCAAACCGGCCTGGTTGCCCTGCGCACACCCCAGGTGCTGCGGCTGCATTTCCTGCACCGGGTGATGACCGCGGCCTGCGCGCTGGCTGCCGTGCTGCTGCTCAAGCCGTACCACAAGTTGCGTGAGCACGTGGGGGCATAGTGTGGTTCATCATATAGAGCAAGATGATTCGCAGGCCTGATATCAGATAGAGAGAAGGCGCCCGGTTGCGTATACACGTGACCGGGTGTTCTTCGTTATAGCGTTTCCGAATATTGTTTCCAGCCTAATACCAACATACCAACGTTGATGATGGCGATGCGATTGTCCCGCGAAAGCATCCATGATGCAGGAAGAAAGTACACCCGGAGCGGTTGACGGACCGCAAAGGGACAGAGAACCGATAATCGGTGCCCGGGCAGGGCTCGCGGCGAAATAAAAACAGATAGCGGGTCAAAAAACTGCAAAAAGTGCTTGCAATTGCTTGGCGGCTTGAGTATAATAGTCGAGCTGTCTGTTTAGGGATGACGCGATAGGTTGCCGCCCCGGCCTGGGCGGGTCATTATCGCCGACCAGCCCGCCAATCGGGCGACGGACTCAGCGCCCTCCCCGGCGCGACCAGGCAGGGGAGGACGGCCGGCAGCAGCAGGCGCCATCTTGCGTCGGCGCCCAACAAGCCGGACCATGAGCACGAAATAGGAGGAAATCAAATGGCCAATCAGAAGATCCGCATCAAGCTCAAGGCATACGAGCACAACCTGATCGATCAGTCTGCCGAGCGCATCGTGGATACCGCCAAGCGCACCGGCGCCCGGGTTTCGGGGCCCATCCCGCTGCCCACGGAGAAGGAAATCATCACCATCCTGCGCGCGCCCCACAAGTACAAGGATAGCCGCGAGCAGTTTGAGCGCCGCACCCACAAGCGCCTGATCGACATTCACAACCCCAACGCCCGCACCGTGGACGCCATGATGAAGCTGGATCTTCCCGCCGGCGTCGAGATTGAAATCAAGCTGTAAGGCAGGAGGAGCTATCATGAAGAAAGCGATTTTAGGCAAAAAGTTGGGCATGACGCAGAAGTTCCTGCCCGACGGCCGCCTTGTGCCGGTCACGGTCATTTTGGCCGGCCCCTGCACAGTAGTGCAAAAGAAGACCATGGAAAAGGACGGCTATGAGGCTGTCCAGTTCAGCTTTGACACGCTGCCCGAGAACCGGGTGAAGAAGCTGGTGAGCAAGCCCGAGGCCGGTCATTTTGACAAGGCCGGTGTGGCCCCTGCCCGCCACCTGCGCGAGTTCCGCCTGGCGGACAGCGCCAACTACGAAGTGGGCCAGACCATCGGCGCCTCTGTGTTTGAGGCCGGCGAGAAGATTGACGTCACCGGCACCAGCAAGGGCCACGGCTTCACCGGTGTTATCTACCGCTGGAACCAGTCCCGCGGCCCGATGACCCACGGCTCCAAGTATCACCGCGGCGTTGGCTCCATGGGCGCCAACTCAACCCCCAGCCGCGTGTTCAAGAACAAGCACATGTCCGGTCAGTACGGCGTGGAGCGCGTCACCGTGCAAAACCTTGAGGTAGTGGAAGTGGATGCCGAGCGCAACCTGCTGCTGGTCAAGGGCGCGGTGCCCGGCCCCAAAGGCACGCTGCTGCTCGTCCGCAACACCTGCAAAGCCTAAGAAGGAGGATACCGTTCATGCCAACCATTCAAGTTCTTAATATGCAGGGCAAGGCAGCGGGCGAGATCAATCTCCCGGATGATATTTTTGCCGTCACGCCCAACGTGGCCGCCATGCATCTGGTTGTCCGCTCCATCCTGGCCAACAAGCGCCAGGGCACCCAAAGCGCCCTCACCCGCGGCAAGGTTCGCGGCGGCGGCCGCAAGATTTACCGCCAGAAGGGCACCGGCAACGCGCGCCATCACTCCAACCGCGCGCCCCAGTTCCGCCACGGCGGTGTGGTGTTTGCCCCCCAGCCGCGCGACTATGTGGTGGGTGTGCCCAAGAAGGTGCGCCGCCTGGCCATGAAGAGCGCGCTGTCCAGCAAGCTGTCCGCCGGTGACATCATCGTGGTGGACAAGATTGCCCTGAAGGAAGTCAAGACCAAGCTGGTGGCCAAGATGCTGACCGACCTGGGCATCGAAAAGAAAGCCCTGCTGGTCACCGCCACCCCGGATGAGAGCATCATCCGCGCATCCCGCAACATCCAGAGCCTGTCGGGCGCCAACGTCAACACGCTCAACGTATACGACATCCTGCGCGCGGGCAAGCTGATCATCGTGCAGGACGCCGTCAAAGGCATTGAGGAGGTCTACGCGTCATGAAAAGCCCTCATGATATCATCCTGCGCCCCGTTCTGACGGAAAAGGGCTACGACGGCATCGCCGACAAGCAGTACGTCTTTGAAGTAGCCGTGGACGCCAACAAGGTCGAAATCAAAAAGGCCCTGGAGAAGGTGTTCAAGGACATCAAGGTGGAGCGTGTCAACACCCTGCGCCAGATGGGCAAAATCAAGCGCCAGGGCAGAACGAGCGGCCGCACCCCCGAGATAAAGAAGGCCTATGTGAAGCTGACCGAAGACTCCAAGCCCATCGAGTTCTTCGAAGGCATGGTCTAAGGGAGGAAGAGCAAATGCCGATTCGTGTATACAAACCCACTTCTCCGGCGCGCCGCTTCATGTCGGTGCTGACGTTTGAAGAAATCACCAAGACCAAGCCCGAAAAGGCGCTGGTATCCAACAAGAAGAAGCATGCCGGCCGCAACAAGCAGGGCAAAATTACCGTCCGTCACCGCGGCGGCGGCCACAAGGCCAAGTACCGCCTGATCGACTTTAAGCGCAACAAGCTGGATGTGCCGGCCAAGGTCGCCGCCATTGAGTACGACCCCAACCGCTCGGCCTTCATCGCGCTGCTGCACTACCTGGATGGCGAGAAGCGCTACATCCTGGCCCCCCTGGGCCTCAACGTGGGGGATATGGTGGTCTCGGGCGAGGGCGCCGACATCAAGCCCGGCAACTCCCTGATGCTGCAGAACATCCCCACCGGCACCTTGGTGCACAACGTGGAGATTCGTCCCGGCGCCGGCGGCCAGCTGGCCCGCTCGGCCGGTACCTATGCCCAGCTGATGGCCAAGGAAGGCGGCTACGCCACGCTGCGTATGCCCTCGGGTGAAATGCGCAAGGTGCTCATCAACGCCCGTGCCACCATCGGCACCGTTGGCAACACCGATCATGAGAACGTGCGCATCGGCAAGGCCGGTCGCAAGCGTCACATGGGCATCCGCCCCACCGTCCGCGGCGTCGTGATGAACCCCGTCGATCACCCGCACGGCGGCGGCGAGGGCAAATCGCCCATCGGTATGCCCGCCCCCGTTACCCCTTGGGGCAAACCTGCCCTTGGTTACAAGACGCGCAAGCACAAGAAGTATTCCAACCGCTTGATCATCAAGCGCATCAACTCCAAGTAAGCAGGGATGAAGGGAGGCATTACCATCCATGAGTCGTTCAATTAAGAAAGGGCCCTATGTACAGGAAGCGCTGCTCAAGCGCATCGAGGATATGAACCAGTCGGGCAAAAAGTCCGTGCTGAAGACCTGGTCCCGCGCGTCGACCATCTTCCCGGATTTTGTGGGCCACACCATTGCCGTGCACGACGGCCGCAAGCACGTGCCGGTGTACGTCACCGAGGATATGGTCGGCCACAAGCTGGGGGAATTTGCGCCCACGCGGACCTTCAGGGGCCACGCCGGCGAAAAAGCCACCGGACGCCGCTAAGAGGAAAGGAGCACTAACACATGGCAACCAACACCCGTGAAAAAGGGGAAAAGCGCGCGCAGCAGCGTGACAAGCGTCCGCAGGCGCACGTGAAGCATGTCCGCGTCTCCTCCCGCAAGGCCAAGCAGGTCATCGACCTCATCCGCGGCAAGGATGTAGACACCGCGCTGGCGATTCTCCAGTTCACCCCCAAGGCAACCTCGCCCATCGTCATCAAGCTCCTCAACAGCGCCATCGCAAACGCTGTCAACAACCTGGAGCTGGACCGCAGCACGCTGTACGTCGCCGAGATTTACGCAAACCCCGGCCCGACGCTCAAGCGCTACGTCGCCCGCAGCCGCGGCAGCGCGTCCCCGATGCTCAAGCGCACCAGCCACATCTCTGTCGTGCTGGATCAACGGTAAGAGGGAGGATTTGCAATGGGCCAGAAAGTTAACCCGCACGGCGCGCGCGTAGGCGTCATTTATGACTGGAGCACCCGCTGGTTTGCGGACAAGAAGGACTTCGCCAACTACCTCGTTGAGGACAAGAAGATCCGCGAAGACCTCAAGAAGAAGTATTTTTCCACCGGCATCAGCCGCATTGATATCGAGCGCAGCGCCGCCCGGATGACCATCAACATCTTCACCGGCCGGCCCGGCATGATCATCGGCCGCGGCGGCAAGGGCATTGAAGAGCTCAAGGCGTATGTTGAAAAGTCCCTGGGCCGCCCGGTCAACATCAACGTGCTTGAGGTCAAGACGCCGGACACCGATGCGCAGCTGGTGGCTGAGAACATCGCCCAGCAGCTGGAGAAGCGCATCTCCTTCCGCCGCGCCATGAAGCAGAGCATTCAGCGCGCCATGCGCGCCGGCGCCAAGGGCATGAAGGCCAAGGTATCCGGCCGCCTGGGCGGCGCCGACATCGCCCGCAGCGAGCACTACCACGAGGGTTCCATCCCGCTGCAGACGCTGCGTGCCAACATCGACTACGGCTTTGCCGAGGCAAAGACCACCTATGGCCGCCTGGGCGTCAAAGTTTGGATCTACAAGGGCCAGATTTTGCCCAAGGCCAAAAAGCCCGCCGTGCGTGCTACCGAAGGAGGCAAGTAATCCATGTTAATGCCCAAAAGAGTTAAGCGCCGCAAAGTTTTCCGCGGCCGCATGAAGGGAACTGCCCACCGCGGCAACACGATTAGCTACGGCGATATCGGCCTGGTGGCTACCTCCCCCAGCTGGGTTACCAGCCAGCAGATCGAAGCCGCCCGTATCGCGCTCACCCGCTACACCAAGCGCGGCGGCCAGGTCTGGATCAAGATTTTCCCCGACAAGCCTGTCACTGCCAAGCCCGCCGAGACCCGCATGGGTTCGGGCAAGGGCTCGCCCGAGTACTGGGTGGCGGTGGTCAAGCCCGGCCGCGTGATGTTTGAAGTCGGCGGCGTGGACGAGGCGGTTGCCCGCGAGGCGCTGCGCCTGGCGGCCAGCAAACTGCCCCTGCGCACCAAGGTGTACACCCGCGACCAACTCAATGACAAAATTGGTGGTGAGAATCAATGAAGGTAAGCGAATATGCAGCCATGAAGCCCGAGGAACTGACCGCAGCCATCGCTGATCTCAAGAGCGAGCTTTTCAACCTTCGCTTCAAGCTGGCCACCGGTCAGTTGGAGAATACGATGCAGATTTCATCCGTCAAGCGCGACATCGCGCGCGCCCTGACGGTGCAGACACAGGCCAGCAAAAAGGCCGCGCAGAAGTAAGCCGTGAAAGGAGGCAGTTCCATGTCCGAACAAAGAGGACTTCGTAAAACCAGACAGGGCGTTGTCGTCAGCGACAAGATGGACAAGACCGTCGTCGTGTCCGTGGCCACCAGGGTGCGCCACCCCCTTTATGGCAAGATCATGAAGCGCGTAACCAAGTTCAAGGCGCATGATGAGGAAAATGCCTGCGGTATCGGCGATACCGTGCGCATCATTGAAACCCGGCCGCTCAGCCACGATAAGCGCTGGCGCCTGCTGGAAATCGTCGAAAAAGCGAAGTAAGCTTGCGACCTCTCATGGGCTCCGTGCCGCATGATGAGGAACCGATATAAGGAGGAACCACTATGATTCAGCCGCAAACCCGGCTAAAGGTCGCCGATAACTCCGGCGCGAAGGAAATCATGTGCATCCGCGTGCTGGGCGGCTCGTTCCGCCGCAGCGGGTCCATCGGCGACATCATCGTCGCCAGCGTGAAGTCCGCAGCCCCGGGCGGCGCCGTCAAAAAGGGTGATGTTGTCAAGGCGGTCATCGTGCGCATGCACAAAGCCAAGCGCCGCGCCGAAGGCAGTTACATCCGCTTTGACGACAATGCCGCCGTCATCATCAACGATGACAAGCAGCCCCGCGGCACCCGCATCTTTGGGCCAGTGGCCCGCGAACTGCGCGAGAAGGACTTCATGAAGATTGTCTCCCTCGCCCCCGAAGTACTGTAAGGAGCATGATGATGAAAGTACACGTCAAAACCAAGGATGAAGTCATTGTCATCTCCGGCAAAGACAAGGGTCAGAAGGGCAAGGTACTTGGCGTCAACCCCAAGACCGGCCGCGTCACCGTAGAAGGCATCGCGATGGTCACCAAGCATCAGAAGTCCCGCGCCCAGGGTCAGCCCGGCGGCATCATCCACAAGGAAGCCCCCATCGACGCCAGCAATGTGATGCTCGTCTGCCAGAAGTGCGGCAAGCCTTCCCGCTCGGGCGCCAAGGTGCTGTCGGATGGCAAGAAAATCCGCACCTGCAAAAAGTGCGGCGAACAGATTGACTAAGGAGGAGGAATAGCACATGTCAACCCGCTTAAAGGAAAGATACCTCAATGAAGCTGTTCCTGCGCTCCAGCAGAAGTTCGGCTACAAAAACCCCATGCAGATTCCACGCCTGGAGAAGGTCATCATCAACATGGGCCTGGGCGATTGCAAGGACGACGCCAAGGCGCTGGAAAACGCGGTGGAAGAGCTGTCCCAGATTTCGGGCCAGAAGCCCATGGTCACCAAGGCCAGGAAGTCCATCGCCAACTTCAAACTGCGCGAGGGCATGAACGTCGGCGCCAAGGTGACCCTGCGCGGCCGCCGGATGGAAGAGTTTGTTGACAAGCTGGTCTCCATCGCGCTGCCCCGCGTGCGTGACTTCCGCGGCGTATCCACCAAGGCCTTTGACGGCCGCGGCAACTATGCCCTGGGCGTGCGCGAGCAGCTCATCTTCCCCGAAATCAACTATGATAAGGTTCAGAAGATTCGCGGCATGGAAATGATTTTTGTCACAACCGCCCATACGGACGAGGAAGCCAAAGAGCTCCTCAGCCTGCTGGGCATGCCGTTTGCACAGCAGCAGTAAGGGAGGGAAACCAAACAATGGCAAAGACCAGTATCAAAATCAGGCAGAGCCGTCCGGCAAAGTTCTCTACCCGCGCCTACACGCGCTGCCGCCTGTGCGGGCGTCCGCACTCGGTGCTCCGCCGCTACGGCGTGTGCCGCATCTGCTTTCGAGAATTAGCCTATAAAGGCGAAATCCCCGGCGTCCGCAAGGCCAGCTGGTAAGGGAAAGACGAAAAGGAGGTTCCAACATGATCGTGAATGATCCCATTGCCGATATGCTGACTCGCATCAGAAATGCGCAGGTTGCCAAGCATGATTCGGTCGTCATCCCGGCCAGCAATGCCAAGAAGGCGATCGCCAAAATTTTGTTTGACGAAGGCTATATCAAGTCCTACGAAAACGTGGACGACGGCTTGCAGGGGCAGATCAAACTGACCCTGAAGTACCTGGGCGGCAAACAGCAGCCCGTCATCGCCGGGCTCAAGCGCATTTCCAAACCCGGACTGCGCGTGTACGCCAAGTGCGAGGAGCTGCCCAAGGTATTGGGCGGTCTGGGTGTGGCCATCGTGTCCACGTCCAAGGGCGTCATGACGGATAAGAACGCCCGCAGCAACAACCTGGGCGGCGAAGTGCTCGCCTACATCTGGTAAACCGATTCACGCATTGGAGGTAAAAGCATGTCTCGTATCGGAAAGCTTCCGATCCCGGTCCCTGCGGGCGTGACGGTCACGGTCGACGAGCACAACATGGTTGTGGTCAAAGGCCCCAAAGGCACGCTGTCGCAGCAGGTCAACCCGGATATCAAAATCAGTCAGGAACAGGGCGAGCTGTTACTGGAGCGCCCCACCGACAACAAACCCCACAAGTCCATGCACGGGCTGTATCGCTCGCTGCTCAACAACATGGTGGTGGGTGTCACCACAGGCTTCGAGAGAAACCTGGAGCTGGTCGGCACGGGCTATCGCGCCCAGGTTGACGGCAAAAAGCTCACCCTGAGCGTGGGCTATTCCCACCCCATCGTATTCGAAGCGCCCCAGGACGTGACGTTTGAAACCCCCGCCCCCACGCAAGTGGTGGTCAAGGGCATCAATAAGCAGGTCGTGGGCAACCTGGCAGCGGATATCCGCGCTACCCGTCCGCCGGAGCCTTACCTGGGCAAGGGCATCAAGTACAAGGGTGAGCACATCCGCCGCAAGGAAGGCAAATCGGGCAAGTAATCGAAAGGGAGTGAACGCAAATGTTCAAAAAGCGTGATCGTAACGAAGTCCGCCTGATCAGGCATACCCGCGTCCGCAAAAAGATCAGCGGCACGCCCGATATGCCGCGTCTGTGCGTTTTCCGCAGCAATGCGAACATCTACGCCCAGATCATCGATGACACCAAGGGCGTAACCCTGGCGCAGGCTTCCAGCATGGATCCCTCGCTCAAGGGCAAGCTGGACGACATGAACAAGACCACGGAAGCCAAGGAAATCGGCAAGCTCGTCGGCGAGCGCGCCGTGGCCCAGGGCATCCAGCAGGTTGTGTTCGACCGCAGCGGCTATGTATACACCGGCCGTGTCGCTTCTCTGGCCGATGGCGCCCGTGAAGCCGGGCTTAAGTTCTAAATGAAGGAGAGAGAACGCATGCAACGCAGAGAAGAGCAGTCCGAGTTTAAAGAGAAATTGGTCTCTGTCAATCGCGTCGTGAAGACCGTTAAGGGCGGCCGCAACTTCCGCTTCTCCGCGCTGATGGTGGTGGGCGATGGCGCCGGCCGCGTAGGCGCGGGCATGGGCAAGGCTGCTGAAATTCCAGAGGCCATTCGCAAGGGCGTCGAAGACGCCAAGAAGAACATGATCACCGTGCCCATCGTGGGCACCACCATCCCGCATCAGACCACCGGCTACTACGGCACCGGCAAGGTCGTCATGGTGCCCGCCGAAGAAGGTTCGGGCGTCATCGCGGGCGGCGCTGCGCGCGCTGTGCTGGAGCTGGCCGGCGTGAAGGATATCCGCACCAAGTCCTTTGGCACCGCCAACCCCATCAACACCGTCAAGGCGACGGTGGAAGGCCTGAAGCTGCTGCGCTCCGCGGAGCAGGTGGCCAAGATGCGCGGCAAAACTGTCGAAGAGATTCTGGGCTGAGGAGGGACACATGAAACTGAAAGTTACACTGATCAAATCCCCAATCTCCAGCCTGCAAAAGCACATTGACACCGTCAAGGCCCTGGGTCTTCGCAAGATTGGCCAGACGGTTGTCAAGGAAGACAACCCCGCTATCCGCGGGCAGATTTTCCGTGTGAAGCACATGCTCAAAGTGGAAGAAGTCAACGAATAAGGAGGACGTCCTCATGAAATTGCACGAGTTGAAACCGGCTCCCGGTTCCACGACTGCTCCGAAGCGCCTTGGCCGAGGCGTAGGTTCTGGGCTTGGCAAGACCTCTGGCAAGGGTCACAAAGGCGCCAAAGCCCGCTCCGGCGGCGGAAAAGCCCCCGGCTTTGAAGGCGGCCAGATGCCCTTGTATCGTCGCATCCCCAAGAGCGGCTTTACCAACATCTTTGCCAAGGAATATGCCACCATCAACCTGTCCCAGCTGGAACGCTTCGACAATGGCACCGTGGTGACTGCGCAGCTGCTCAAGGATGCTGGCGTAATCAAGCAGGTGAAGGATGGCGTGAAGGTACTGGGCGGCGGCGAGCTGACCAAGAAGCTCACCGTACAGGTGACGCGCTTCACTGCCTCAGCGAAAGAAAAGATTGAGGCGCTCGGCGGGAAAGCCGAGGTGATCTGACATGTGGGAAACGTTGCGCAACGCATGGAAGGTACCTGAACTGCGGCGCAAGCTGCTGTACACCTTCATGATGCTGGTAATTTACCGCCTGGTCAGCGTGGTGCCGGTTCCTGGCATCAACTCGGCCGTGGTGCAGGAAGTCTCCCAGCGTTTTGACATGCTGGGGCTGGTCAACATGATGACCGGTAACGCCTTCAGCCAGATGACCATCATGGCGATGGGCATCACGCCCTACATCAACGCCAGCATTATCATGCAGCTGCTCACCATCGCCATCCCGGCGCTGGAGCGCCTGCAAAAAGAGGGCGGCGAAGAGGGCAAGGCCAAAATCAACCGCATCACCCGCTACGCAACCATCGTGCTAGCGGCCCTTCAGGCCATCGGCATTCTGGCCGGCCTCAACACCGCCACCACCGAAACCGGTGCCCGCGTGCTGATGGCCAGCTACAACAACTTCTGGGGCCTGCTGTCCATCGGCATCATCATGGCCGGCGGCACCGCCCTGGCCATGTGGATTGGCGAGCGCGTGACGGCAAACGGCATCGGCAACGGCATCTCGCTGCTGATTTTCGCCGGCATCATCTCCAACCTCTTCAACGGCATCCTGACCGCATTCACCGACGTGCTGGGCATCACCCATTACGGCACCACGGTGGTCAACTTCCTCATCCTCATCATCACGGCGCTGGTCATCATCACGGTGGTTACGTTTGTGGATATGGGTGAGCGCCGCATCCCGGTGCAGTACGCCAAGCGCGTGGTGGGCCGCAAGATGTACGGCGGGCAGAGCACCCACATCCCCCTCAAGGTGGTCTCCGTGGGCGTGCTGCCGCTGATTTTCGCCTACTCCTTCATGGCGTTCCCGGGCACAATCATCTCCATGTTTGGCACCAACTCCGGCGCCTACACCTGGTGGAACAAGTTCATGCATCCGCATGCGCCCCTGTACCTGATTGTGACGGCACTGCTGATTGTGGCGTTCAGCTACTTCTATTCGTCCATCAGCTTCAACCCGCAGGATATCGCCAAGAACATCCAGCAGCAGGGCGGCAATATCCCCGGCATCCGCTCGGGCAAGAACACGGTGGACTTTCTGGCCCGCACCACCAAACGGCTGACGCTGTTTGCGGCGCTGTTCCTGGCCTTGCTGGCCACCATCCCGTCGCTGCTGTACATCTGGCAGAGCGTGCAGATTCCCTTCGCCGCTTCGTCCATGCTGATCGCGGTCTCCGTCGCCCTGGAAACGGTGCGCCAGATCGAGGCCAACCTGGTGATGCGCAACTACAAGGGTTTCCTATAAGGCGTTCATGCCTGCAAGCAGGGTATGGATGTACCCTTTCCCCAACAAACAGTCCCCCTCTGCCCATTGGGGCAGAGGCGGGATTTTGAGGCAAGAGCGATGAATCTGATTTTTCTGGGCCCGCCCGGCGCCGGCAAAGGCACCCACGCGGTGCGGTTGGCACACGAGCTGAACATCCCGCAAATCTCCACCGGGGATATGCTGCGACAGCACGTACGCGAAAAGACCGCGCTTGGGCAGGAAGCCAGCCGCTTCATGGACGCGGGCGAACTGGTGCCCGATGATGTGATCATCGGCATGGTCAGGCAGCGCTTGCAGCAGCCTGATTGCGCCAATGGCTACATCTTCGACGGCTTTCCCCGTACGGTGGCGCAGGCCGAGGCGCTGAGCAGCTTCACCGACATCGACGCGGTCATCAACCTGATTGCCGACGACGAGGTCATCATCCGCCGCCTGAGCGGCAGGCGCGTATGCAGCGCGTGCAGCGGCACGTTTCATATCAGCCGGCTGGAGAACCCCACCGTCTGCCCGGATTGCGGCGGCACGCTGATTCACCGCGCGGATGACGCGGAAGAGACGGTGCTCAACCGCTTGGAGGTATACCACCGCCAGACCGAGGCGCTCATTGCCTATTACCGCAACAAGGGCCTGCTGCTGGATGTGCAGGGCGGCGGCGGCGTGGAGGAGAACTACGCCGGCGTTAAGCGGGCGCTCAAGCTGGCATGATTACACTCAAGAATGCCCAGCAGTTGGACAAGATGCGCGCCGCGGGGCGCCTTCTGTACGACATCATGCAGCGCCTGCGCGAGGTCATCAAGGCGGGGGAAACCACCGCCGCCATCGATGCCTTTGCCGAGGAGCAGATTCGGCGCAACAAAGCGGTGCCCAGTTTTCTCAACTACCGCGGATACCCCAAGTCCATCTGCGCGTCGCTGGATGATGAGGTGGTGCATGGCATCCCTTCGGACAGCGTGGTGCTACGGGAGGGCAGCATCCTGTCGGTAGACTGCGGCCTCATCCTCAACGGCTGGCAGGCTGACAGCGCGTTCACCGTGCCCATCGGGCAGGTGTCCGCCGACAAGCTGGAGCTGATCCGGGTGACAGAGGCCTGCTTCTTTGCCGGGGCGCGCGCGGCCGTGGACGGCAACCGCATCGGTGACATCGGCCACGCGGTGCAGTCTGTGGCCGAAAGTCACGGCATGGGCGTGGTACGCGACCTGACCGGCCACGGCATCGGCCGCAACATGCACGAGGACCCGTCGGTGCCCAACTACGGCACAGCCGGCAACGGTGTCCGCCTGCGGGCGGGCATGACCATCGCCATCGAGCCCATGATTACCCTGGGGGGCTGGCGCGTGGTGGAGATGGAGGACGGCTGGACCATCAAGACGGCGGATGGCTCTGCCTGTGCCCATTACGAGCACACGGTGGCCATCACGCCCAACGGTCCCGAAATCACGACACTGCCCGGTTTCCGCTTTGATGAGGCGCACGCATGAGCGTAGATTGCGAGGCATCCGCGTGAAGGCGCCCATTCAGGAAGGAATTGTTGTAATATCTCAAAAAGGTCGTGACAAGGGCCGTCCTTTTGTGGTATTATATCAGGTGGACGCTGATTTTGTGCTGATCGCCGACGGGGAAGCCCGAAAGGTGGAAAAGCCCAAGAGAAAGCGGCGAAAGCATCTTGCTTCCACCAGATGGGAATTGCCCACCCTGGCGGAGGCTTATCGCCAGAAGCGCCTGATGGACAGCGATCTGCGCAAGGCCTTGAAGCAGTTGTTCCCCCCAGTATCCGACCCAGCCAATAAGGAGGGCTCATTGTTTGGCCAAAAGTGACGTCATTGAGATCGAAGGCAAGGTAGTAGACGCGTTGCCTAATGCTATGTTTTTGGTGGAACTCCCCAACGGACACCAGATTATGGCGCACATCTCCGGCAAGATGCGCATGAACTTCATCCGCATTTACCCCGGGGACCGGGTAACCATCGAACTGTCCCCCTACGACCTGACCCGCGGCCGGATTACCTGGCGCAGTAAATCGTAAATCCCGCTGTCGCATGACAGCCTACTTTTAAGGAGGTTACCCCATGAAAGTTCGTCCTTCCGTCAAGCCCATGTGCGAAAAATGCAAAATCATCAAGCGCAAAGGTGCTGTGATGATTATCTGCGAAAACCCCAAGCACAAGCAGAAGCAGGGCTAATCAGGCATCCGATGGTCGTTCGTATGGGCGGCTGCCTTCTGAATTTTCAGGAGGACCATACGGTCTATCATATGTATTCCGGCAGGCCCAGTGGCCAATACGCCGGACACGTACCTAATAAATTGGAGGTGTACCCTACAGATGGCACGTATATCGGGCGTTGACCTGCCAAACGAAAAGCGCATCGAAATCGGCTTGACCTATATCTTCGGCATCGGCCTGAAGACCGCGCAGGATATCCTGGCCAGCACCCAGATTGATCCGAACACCCGTGTGAAGGATCTCTCCGAGAACGACATCAGCAAGCTGCGTGAATACATCGAGCACCATGTGAAGGTCGAGGGTGATTTGCGCCGCGAAGTTTCCATGAACATCAAGCGCCTGGTGGAGATCGGCTGCTACCGCGGCGTTCGCCACCGCCGCAGCCTGCCCGTGCGCGGACAGAACACCAAGCAGAATGCCCGCACCCGCAAGGGCCCCAAACGGCAGGTTACCGGCAAAAAGAAGGCGGCACGCTAAGGCGTTTGCGCTGAGTTAGGCCCAAGAGGCCCTTTGGAGGAGAATCTATGGCACCCAAAGCAACCCTGAAGAGAGTATCGCGCAAGCGCCGTGAGAAGAAGCTCGTTGAGCGTGGCGTTGTGCATATCCGTTCCTCGTTTAACAATACCATCGTTACCATCACCGATACCGCCGGCAACGCACTCAGCTGGGCTTCCGCGGGCGGCATGGGCTTCCGCGGCAACAAGAAGTCCACGCCCTTTGCCGCGCAGATGGCAGCCGAAACTGCTGCCCGCGCCGCGACGGAGTTCGGCCTGCGCACGGTGGACGTGTTTGTCAAGGGCCCCGGATCCGGCCGTGAAGCCGCCATCCGCTCCCTGCAGACCGCCGGGCTGGAAGTCACCATGATCAAAGACGTGACGCCCATCCCGCACAACGGCTGCCGTCCCCCCAAGCGCAGAAGAGTCTAAGAAGGAGGTTTCGTCAGTATGGCAAGATATACAGGCTCCGTTTGCCGCCTTTGCCGCCGGGAAGGCACCAAGCTCTTCCTCAAGGGCGAAAAGTGCTTCTCTCAGAAGTGCGCGGTTGGCAAGCGCCCCACACCGCCCGGCCAGCACGGCCAGGCCCGCCAGCGCAAGATGAGCGAGTACGGCACCCAGCTGCGTGAAAAGCAGAAGGCCCGCCGCGCTTACGGTCTGCTGGAGACCCAGTTCAAGCGCACCTACGACCGCGCGACCAACATGAAGGGCGTCACCGGCGAACTGCTACTGCAGCTGCTGGAGCGTCGTCTGGACAACGTGGTGTACCGCGCCGGTTTGGCGTCTTCGCGCCCCGCTGCCCGTCAGCTGGTTACCCATGGTCACTTCCAGGTCAACGGCCGCAAGGTGGATATTCCCTCCTTCACCGTGGATGTGGATGACGTCATCACTGTGCGTCAGCGCAGCAAGGAAATTGAGCACTTCAAGGCCGTGCGCGAGGGCAGCCCCCGCATTCTGCCCAAGTGGCTGTCCGTCAACGCGGACGAACTGAAGGCTACCGTATCTGCTCTGCCCGCCCGCGAGGACATTGACTTCGCGCTGCAGGAGAACATGATCGTCGAGTTCTACTCCCGCTAATCTTCATCAACTTTTCTACCTGATACAGACGATTAGCAAGAGGAGGAGAACCCGCAGTGATGGTAGATATCGAAAATCCGCGCATCGAGCGCATTGGCAGCCACGACGACGAGTTCTATGGCCGTTTTACGGTGGAACCTCTGGATCGAGGCTATGGCCACACTTTGGGCAATGCCCTGCGTCGTGTCCTGCTTAGCTCCCTGCCCGGTGCCGCAGTCACCAGCATCCAGATTGAAGGCATCCAGCATGAGTTTTCCACCATCCCCGGCGTCAAGGAAGACGTGACGGAGATCATCCTCAACACGAAGGAGCTGACCCTCCGTTCCTTCTCCAATGAGCCCAAGGTGCTGGAGATTAACGTCCAAGGCCCCAAGGAAGTGACCGCGGCCGATATCCGCGTGGACAGTGAGGTGGAGGTGGTGAACCCCGACCTGCACATCGCCACGCTGGACAAGGACGCGTCGCTGCAAATGTGGCTGACCGTGGAGCGAGGCAGCGGCTATGTGGCCGCCGACAAAAACAAGCAAAACCCCACCGTCATCGGCGTGATTCCGATTGACTCCATCTACACCCCCATCCGCAAGGTGAACTACCTGGTGGAGAACACCCGCGTCGGTCAGATTACGGACTACGACAAGCTGGTGCTCGAGGTGTGGACCAACGGCAGCCTCAACCCTGAGGAGGCCGTGGGCATGGCGGCCAAGCTGCTCACCGAGCAACTGGCGCTGTTTACCGGCCTGACCGATCAACCTGTGCAGGCAACCGCCGCCGAGGCCGAAGGGGCAATGGCCGGCAAATCCATGGATATGACCATTGAGGAGCTGGATTTGTCCGTGCGCGCCTTCAACTGCCTCAAGCGCGCTGGCATCAACACCGTCGCCGAACTGGTTCAGAAGGACCAGGAGGAGATGATGAAGGTGCGTAACCTTGGCAAGAAGAGCCTGGAAGAAGTGGAGCAAAAGCTCGCGCTCCTGGGCCTGGCTCTGCGCCAGTCTGAAGAATAAACCACTGCCCGTCCGGGCAAAGGAGGAAACCCCATGGCTGTACAACGTAAACTTGGCCGGTCGAGCGATCAGCGCAAAGCGCTGCTGCGCAACCAGGTGACCAACCTGCTTTGGTACGGCCGCATCGAGACGACGCTTGCCCGTGCCAAGGAAGTGCGCAGCATTGCTGAAAAGATGGTCACGCTGGCCATCCGCGAGCACGAGAATACCGTGTCCGCCACGAAGGAATACCACAACGACAAGGGACAGATTGTCACCATCGATGTGGTCAATGACGCGCCGGCCAAGCTGCACGCCCGCCGCCTGATGATGGCCTACCTGTACGAGATGCCCCACGTTCGCGAGGAAGACGAGACCAAGAAGGAATACCGCGAGCGCACCAAGGAGAACAACCATCCCCTGATTGAGAAGATTTTCCGTGAGTATGCGCCCAAGTATCAGAAGCGCAACCAGGAAAAGAACTCTTCCGGCGGCTACACCCGCATCTACAAGCTGGGGCCCCGCCGCGGTGATGGCGCCGAGCGCGTGCTCATCGAGATGGTGTAAACCGCGTCCGTACAAATCATTGGTATAAAAGTGCCCGACGGGCACTTTTTGCTATGAGGGGGAACTTTACATACATTTCATTGTTCCTTTTTCAAACCTGTGGTATGATGGCACCGCCCTGAGGGCTTATCGGATATTGGAGGGAATACATGCGCAAGTATCTGGCTGAGTTCATCGGCACATTGGTTCTGGTTCTGTTCGCCTGCGGCACCGCCGCGGTGACCGGCTGCACATCGGCCGCCGACCCGGCGTACCTGCTGACGGCGCTGTCCTTTGGCCTGGTCATCGTGGCGATGGCCTACTCCATCGGCAACATCTCCGGCTGCCACATCAACCCGGCTGTCTCCATCGGCATGCTGGTATCTGGCCGGATGACCAGCAAGGATTTTGTGGGCTACGTGGTGGCACAGGTGCTGGGCGCGATTGCCGGCGCTGCCATCCTGGCTGCCCTGATTGGCACCGGGCGCGGCCTTGGCACCAATGGCCTGTTTGAGGCCAACGTGATGAAGTCCCTGGTGGTGGAAATCATCCTTACCTTTGTGTTTGTGCTGACCATTTTGGGGGTCACCTCGCGCGAGAAGTATCAGGCCCAGGCCGGTCTGGTGATTGGCCTCACGCTGACGCTGGTGCACATCTTGGGCATCTACTTCACCGGCACCTCGGTCAACCCTGCGCGCAGCTTCGGCCCGGCGCTGGTGATGGCGCTGAGCGGTGATGGCGCGGCGCTCAATGTGGTCTGGGTGTTCATTGTGGCACCCCTGATTGGCGGCGGTCTGGCAGCGGCATGCTGGAAGGCGCTGGATACCCCGCAATTGACGGCCTGATTCATTTACGCTATGCTAAACGCGAGGGAAACCCCGCGTTTTTTACATTTTGGTTTTCAACGCGGGAGCGATGGGGTATACTAAGCATAGTGCAAATGGAAAGGATGATTCGGTGCGGCGTATCGGGATTTTTGCCGGAGCGTTTGACCCCATACACAAGGGGCATGTCAGCATCATGCAAAACGCCCTGTCAAAATCCAAGGTGGACGAAATCCTGCTGGTTCCCGGCGGAGGACAGCCCTACCGAACGCCCATTGCATCCCCACAGCAGCAGCGGGAGATGATTGGCCTGGCGCTGCGGGATGTGCCCCATGCACGCATCGCCGATGAGGGGTTGCTCAAGCCCGGTCAAAATGCCATAGACACGGTTCGTGCCATCATGCGCGCGTACGCGGGGGCGGAGTTCACCTACATCATCGGCGCTGACAAATTGGCGGGGTTGCTGCACTGGCCAAAGGCCGGACGTTTGTTCGAACTGTGCGATTTGCTGATTTATCCCCGTGCCGGCTATAACGCGCAGGAGCTGACCCTGTTCGCCCTGGCGCGTGGGGTACGGGCGCAGATGCTGGCCGTGCAACCGGTTAATATGTCGTCCAGCCTGGTGCGCACCCAGATTGCCCTGTTGAGCGACGCGCGCGAGATGATACTGCCCGAAGTCGCGCGCTACATCGCCCAGCGTGGCCTCTACCATCCGCCGTATGAGGCGCAGCTGCGTCCGCAGATGAATCCCTGGCGGTTTGCCCATACGTTGGGCGTGCGCGATTTGGCGGTGGAATTGGCCTGGCATCACCACCTGCCCATGCAAAAGGCGGCCGTGGCGGCCCTGCTGCACGACTGTGCCAAGCGCATGAAGTTGAGCCAGCTGCAGGCCATTGCCCATCAGTATCGCCTGAGCGAGAACCCCGAGGTGCTCAAGAGCAACGCGCTGCTGCACGGCAAGGCAGGCGCTGTGCTGGCAGCGGTCAAGTACCATATCCATGACGAGGATGTGCTCAACGCCATCCGCTACCACACCACCGGACGCGCCCATATGTCGCCATTGGAGTTATGTATCTATGTGGCCGATGCCGCCGAAGCGGGGCGAAGCGATTACCCGGGGCTGGCGGAGATTCGCAGGCTGATGTGGGATAGTTTGCCCCAGGCCGCGCTGGTCTCCATGGAGGGTACCAGGGCGTATGTCGCCTCCTCCGGACAGGGATACAGCTTGGATACTGAGGCCGCTATCCGCGATTTGACCCGGCGCACCCAACAACATCAATCCGCCTGAGGCGAGGTTTACAATAACAGATAAGGAGAGATTTGATGCAGGAAAAGGACTTGGCACTCAGGATTGCACAGGTGCTCTATGACAGAAAGGCACAGGATATCCTGGTGCTCAAGGTGGGTCATCTGACGGTGCTGACCGATTATCTGGTCATCGCCAACGGCAACAACGCGCTGCAAACGCGCGCTTTGATGGAGCATGTGGATGAAGCGCTGAGCAGGGAGGGCATCACACCCACCCGGCTGGAAGGGCAGAACGAAAGCCGCTGGATTGTGATGGATTATAATTCCGTGATTGTGCATCTCTTCCATCCGGAGGACCGCAGCTTTTACCGGCTGGAGCGGCTGTGGGCCGACGGCAACAACCGCGTGGAACTGCCCTTTGAGCAGACATCGGAGCAGGCTGAGCCGGCACAATGAACATCCAGATGTATGTGTACAAGCGCAACTTTGATGTGCAGAAGGCCGAGCGGTTTTTGAAGGAGCGCCGGATCCCCTTTCAGGCGGTGGATTTGAAGAAGCACAAGCTGGGCCGCCGGGAGCTGGAGCTGTTTGCCCGAGGGCGCGGTGTGCGGGCGCTCATCAATGTGGAGGATGAGGCCGTCAAGTCGCACCCCATCGTCTACACCACCGATCAGGAGCGGATGCTGGATTACCTAATGGACACGCCGCAGTTTCTGGTTTGCCCCATTCTGCGCGACGGGCAAAAGGTGATGGTTGGCTTTGACGAGGCAGAGATGAACCGCTGGCTGGCTGCCGCACAAAAATGAGCTGAGCATGCGAAACGCATGTTTGCGATAGTGGTACCAAATAATTAAAGGAGAATCAGAACATGAAGAAACTTGCTGCTGTATTGGCTGTTGTTGCTGTCATTCTGGCTGTCGTCCTCGGCATCCAGATGGGGCAGAAGAACAAGCTGCAAACCGAGCTGGACGCCCAGAAGGCGCTTGTCACCCAAATGGAAGCCGACAAGGCCACCCTGGAGGAGAGCCAGACGCAGGTAACCGACCTGTCCAATGAAAAGACCGCGTTGACCGCCGAACTGGATGTGGCGCGCAAGGGCATGGAAGATGCCCAGGCACAGGTCACTTCCCTGACCGAGGAAAAGAGCACCCTGGCGGGTGAACTGGCCGTAGCGCAGAAAAACCTGGAGGATGTGAACGCCCAGGTAGCCGCGCTCAACGAGGCAAAATTGGCGTTGGAGGGTAGCCAGGCGGATGCCGGCAAGCTACAGGAGGAATATGCGGCGCTCCTGACGCAGGTGGAGACCCTCAACAAGGCCAGTGAGGATTCGGCCAAGGTACAGGCAGACGCCGTCGCCAAAGCCGAGGAAGAAGCCAAAGCAAAGGCAGCCTTGGAGGCCGATTACGAGGCGCTCAAGGTGAAGACGCAGGAACTTGAAACCCAGTTGGCTGAGGCACTGAAGGCCGCAGAAGCGGCTGCTGTTGCCACCACGGAACAGGTTGCCGTTGAGCCGAGCCCGGCTGCTGAAACCACACAGGAAGTCGCAGCGGTAGAGACCCCAGCGACTGAAGCCACACAGGAAGTCGCTGCGGTAGAGACCCCGACAGCAGAAACCACGCAGGAAGTGGCAGCCGCTGAAACCCCGGCAGCCGAAGCCACCGAAGTGGCCGTGGCTGCCTCCGAGCAGCCCGCGACCACCGAGCCTGTTGCCGTAGCGCAGGAGCCGGTGACCATTACCATTTTCCACACCAACGATGTGCACAGCCGCGTGGAAGGCAATGATACCGAGCTGATTGGTCATGCCAAGCTGGCGACCCTGGTCAAGGAAGCCCGCGACGCCGGCCCCGTGCTGCTGCTGGATGTGGGCGATGGCCTGCACGGCATGTCCTTTGCCACCACCATGCAGGGTGAAAGCATCGTAAACCTGATGAACCAGCTGGGCTATGACGCCATGGAGCCCGGCAACCACGACTTCAACTACGGCTATGAGCGCCTGGCGGAGCTGGAAAAGCTGATGAAGTTTGACGTGGTCAACAGCAACATCAAGCTGGAAGACGGCACCAATGCGTTCAAGCCTTATGTCATCAAGGAAGTGGGCGGCAAGCGCGTCGTGCTGGTTGGCGCTGCCAACCCCCAGATTAAGAGCGCCATTCACCCCAACATGATCAAGGGGCTGGTGTTTGACGGCGTTGAAGCGGTCGAAAAGGCTGTCGCTGATGCGCGCGCCGAAGGCGTGGATGCTGTGATTGTGCTGGCCCACTGGGGCGCGGACGGCGCCTATGACCCCAACAGTGCCATCCTGGCCAAGATTGAGGGCGTGGACCTGGTCATCGACGGCCACAGCCACACCAGCTATGAGGACATCGAGCAGGTGGAAGGCAATGCGCTGATTGTCAGCGCCGGTGAATACCTCAAGACCATCGGCCATGTGCTGATGAGCTTTGACGCCGAGGGCAAGGTAGCCATCGAAGTGGACCCCATCACCTTTGAAGAGACCGTTGATGTGCAGCCTGATGAGGAAGTCCTCAAGTTCATTGAAGACACCAAGGGCGACATCGAAAAGCTAACCTCCGAAGTGGTTGGCAGCACCAAGGTGAAGCTGGAAGGCGATCGCGAAAACGTGCGCACCAAGGAGACCAACCTGGGCAACCTGGCCACCGACGCGCTGCGTGAAAGCACCGAGGCGGACTTCGCCCTCACCAATGGCGGCGGCATCCGTACCTCTGTTGAGGTTGGCGATATCACCAAGGGCAACCTCATCGAGGTGTTCCCCTTTGGCAACTCGGTGGTGCTCATCGAGGTGACAGGGGAGAAGCTGCTGCAAGCCATGGAACACGGTCTGCGCCTGTTCCCCGAGCAAAATGGCGGATTCCCGCACATCTCAGGCGGCGTGCTCACCTTTGACGCTTCCAAGGAAGCCGGCCAGCGTGTGGTCAGCCTGACCATCGGCGGCGAGGAAGTAGATCCCCAGAAGACCTACAAGGTAGCCACCAACGACTTCATGGCTGCCGGCGGTGACGACTATGCCATGTTCGCCGATTGCCCGGTGCTGCTGTACGGCGGCACGCTGGATGAGGCCCTGATTCAGCATATCCAGGAGAAGGGTGTCATTGAGCAGGAAGTGGAAGGCCGCATCGTGAATGTTCAGGAAGCGCAGGAGAACAAGGCTGCCTGATTCGATATACCCATCGCAACAGCCGGGGCATACCGCCCCGGCTGTTGCCTACATAGACCGTATTATGGATAAATGAGGAAGTGCCATCATGCACAAAGCCCACGTACTCAGCGGACTGGATCATATAGATTCCGTGGACCGCCTGCTGCGCGGCAGGCGCATCGGCCTGATGACCAACCCCACGGGCGTGGACCACAGCCTGCGCAGTGGCATCGATATCTTGCATCGCCGATATGGCCTCAGCGCGCTATTTGGCTGCGAGCATGGCGTGCGGGGCGACATCCAGGCGGGCGATCCGGTGGCCACCTATGTGGATGAACAAACCGGTGTGACGGTGTACAGCGTATATGGGGATACCAAACATCTCACCGACGAGATGCTGGATGCGTTTGATGTGCTGGTGTTTGACATGCAGGATGTGGGCGCGCG
>ENA-UOOM01001440-UOOM01001440.1-fermentation-metagenome-genome-assembly--contig:-NODE-1440-length-22885-cov-66.907972_pt1 | contig 22885 bp, 17 predicted proteins | sample MGYA00245781_ERZ724031 | MGnify/ENA primary metagenome ERZ724031 (study PRJEB28704, sample SAMN03018317) | fermentation metagenome | biome: anthropogenic terrestrial biome; feature: soil... | reverse complement strand
AGCATAATCGTGGTGATCATCTCATTTAATCCCCGTGCTATCTTCATGATGCCTGGCAGAAGGCCCCAGATGGCCCCTGCGACAATGCCCGCAAGAAGGCCCAGCGCCAAGGCGCCCGGGCCATCAACGCCCAAGCCCAGAATGACCGCTGCAGTTGCGCAGCCACCCATGATGAACTGACCTTCGCCGCCAAGGTTGAACACGCCACACTTATACGCAAACACCGCGCACAAGCCTGTAAAGACAAGCGGACACGCGCGCTCGAGCGTCTTGCTGATTTTTGCCATGCTGCCAAGCGATCCTTCCAACATGGCGCTGTATCCTACGAGCGGGTTCTTACCGAGACAGCCGATGATGATTGCACCGACTATAAGAGCGAGCAAAACCGAGATAACTGGCGTCAAAACCATAAAACGCCTCTCGTTTTTCTCCTCCATGCTGAGCACTTTTTTTGCCACAGCTGCTCCTCCCTATTTTCCTGCCATTGCAAGTGAAATTTCTTTAATTGGGGGATTTGCGCCTGGATAAACTCCCATGATCTGCCCCTCAAACAACACAGCTATACGATCAGAAAGCTTCAACACCTCATCAAAGTCGGCAGATATGAGCAAAATCGCACAGCCGGCATCGCGCTGGGCCACGATCTGGTTGTGAACGAACTCTGTGGCGCCAATGTCGAGGCCGCGCGTTGGATATACGGCTACAAGAAGCTTGGGGTGGGCGTCGAGCTCACGAGCAAGTATAACCTTCTGCTGGTTACCGCCTGAAAGGCTGCGAGCCGTCTGTCTAACAGAGGTACAGCGTATATCGTTCTCGTCTTTGAGGCGATTAGCGTACTTTTCGATTGCGCCCATCTTGAGCCATGCGCCATGACCAAAAGAAAAACGATCAGACTTGGTTTGTTTTAAAATAAGGTTTTCAGCTACAGTCATATCACCGACAAGACCCATCTTATTGCGGTCCTCCGGAATATTTCCCAAGCCTGCATCGATAAAAGAACTTGGTGAGAAAAGCGCGATCTTGGACCCATCAGGCCCTATTACTTCGCCAGATTCTGGCTTGATAAGTCCAGTAACGAGCTCAGCTAAAGGAGTCTGCCCATTCCCATCAATTCCGGCCACGCCGAAAATCTCACCTTTATGGATTGCCAAAGAGACATCCTTTAGGCCTCCGTGTTTGATGCTCGAATGATATGAGACATCCTTGAGCTCAAAAGCTACCTTTTCTGCAGCCTCAACCTTTTGGTAAGTGTTCTCTGTGAACTTTTGCCCGATCATCAGGTCGGCGAGCTCTTGCTCGGTGGTATCGCTTACACGTACTGTTTCAACCGATTTACCACGGCGCAAAACGGTCACGCGATCAGAAATCTTCATGACTTCGCGCATTTTGTGTGAGATGAAAATAAGGGACTTGCCCTCGTCAGTCAGCGAATGCATTATGTCAAAAAGGCCTTCAACTTCAAGATCAGTAAGTACTGCTGTTGGCTCATCCAGCACAAGGAGGTCCGCTCCGCGGAACAGCACCTTCATGATCTCGACACGCTGCTGCATGCCGATCGACATGTCGGCGACGCGCTCATTAAGGTCAATCCCCAGGCCGTAGCGATCCATGAGCTCTTTGATCTTCGCGTGATCGTCAGCTTCTTGCAAGAGCGGGGAGCTATGGCGCTTGTCGCCGAGAATGATGTTCTCGAGGCCAGTCATATCATCAATCAGCATGAAATGCTGGTGCACCATGCCGATGCCATGTTGAACGGCCACGCCTGGCGAGGTAATTTGAACCTCCTTGCCGTGCATGAAGATCTTTCCCTCAGTCGGCTGGTATAGCCCGATGAGAACATTCATGAGCGTCGACTTACCGGCGCCGTTCTCACCGAGGAGCGTATGGACTTCTCCCTCTTCCACTTCTAGATTTATATCTCGGTTTGCATAAAACGAGCCAAAGCATTTGCTGATGTTCTCCATCCTCAGCAACTCTGCCATACCTACCACCTTCCAAGCGTAGAAGCTTTTGAACGATTCTCCCGTTTGCGTATTTCGTAGTCTTTGCGGCCGTATTGCTAAAGACAGGCTATTTCCTGAAATAAGGCGTTCCCTCAAGAGGAAGCTTCGTGCGAAGCTTCCCGTCGACTGTGTGATAGGCATTTTGGACGGCCGGGGCCGTGGGGATGGTAGCTATCTCCCCGATACCCTTGGCGCCATAGGCAACCGGCAAGAGCTTGCCCTTCTCAACATAGATAGCATGGATGTTGGGAATCTGCGTCGAACGGAAAAGCCCCAACGTGCCGAATTTCGCAGTTGGCACGCAGTCCTTGAGAGGAAAGCGCTCCGTAAGGGCATAGCCCATGCCCATCAGCACGCCGCCCTCAATCTGCCCTTGGATGGCTATCGGGTTCGTAACCTTCCCTGAGTCGTGAGCCGCATAGACTTCACTCACCCGCCGCTTTTCGTCAAGGATTACCAGATGCGTCGCAAATCCATAGCAGATGTGGCTCTTGGGATTCGGCTTGTCAGCGCCAAGCTTGTCGGTGGGCTCAAAATAGACGTAGGAGAACTCATGGCCCTCGAGCGTCTGCAAGGCAGCGATGGGATCTGCCGGATGCAGCGAATGACCCGCCTTCAGGGCATCATCTTTAACGACATAGGGCTCGCCGTCGTCATAGGAGATCTCCGCCCCGTCACCATGGGCAGACACAGGCTCAGAGGATACCTTCTCACCGCGCTCAACCGCAAGCATGGCATCGCGCAGGAGAAACGCCGCGCCACGCACCGCCTCGCCGGTGACGACCGTCTGGCGAGATCCCGAGGTCGTGCCGGAGTCCGGCGCCAGCTCCGTCGAGCACTCGCCGTTGCGGATATGGGACTTGGGAAGGCCGCACGCCTCCGCCACGTCTTGCAAGAAAATGGTGTTGCAACCCTGGCCAATGTCGGATGTGGCAGCATAGATGACGGCTTTACCGCCTTCGACCCTGATCAGGCAACGTCCTTTGTCAGGCAAACCTACGCCCACGCCAGCATTTTTCATTGCACAAGCAATGCCGCAATGGTCAGCATTTGCATCATAGGCATCTTTGACAGCAAGTAGAGTTTCCTTAAGGGCTGTGGAACAATCAGCAATTTGGCCATTCGGTAACACTTCACCTGGCTCTATAGCGTTGCGGAACCGAATTTCCCATGGACTGATGCCTACCTTTTGCGCAAGCACATCAATAAGCGACTCCAGCGCAAAATTGCTTTGACACACGCCAAACCCACGGAACGCGCCAGCAGGAGGATTGTTCGTGTAGTAGCCAAAGCCCCTGATGTCAGTGTTCTGATACTTGTAGGGGCCGACTGCGTGGGTGCATGCGCGCTCGAGCACCGGTCCCGTCAGGCTCGCGTACGCTCCGCCATCGAAGTTGATCTCGCAGTCGAGGCCGGTCAGCATGCCGTCCTTGTCACAGCCGAGCGTGAAAGTGCCCAGCATCGCATGGCGCTTCGGATGGAAGGCGATTGACTCGGAGCGCGTCAGTTTGCACTTGATCGTACGCTTGAAGCGGTACGCTGCGAGAGCCGCGAGGTGCTGGACGGAAACGTCTTCCTTCCCACCAAAGCCACCTCCTACGAGCATCGTCTGCACAACCACACGCTCAGGCGTCTTATCCCAGCCGAACATGTGCGCGATCTCCTTGCGAGAGTCGTAGGCGCCCTGGTCGGTGCTGCAAACCTTGACGCCGTTCTTATAGGGGAAGGCCACAGCGCACTCAGGCTCCAAGAAGGCATGCTCGGTGAACGGCGTCTCAAACGTCTCGGTGACCGTGTAGGCCGACTCGGCAAGGGCCTTCTTCGCATCGCCACGAACCACATGGCGGCTCTGGCAGATATTTCCCGGCGCCTCCTCATGCACGAGCGGCGCCCCCTGAGCGCGGGCCTCCTCAACGGAACGCACCGGCTCCAGCGGCTCGTAGTCTACCTTGACAAGCTTCTTCGCCGCGGCAAGCGTATCCCTATCCTTAGCGACCACCAGACACAGGACGTCGCCCACGAAGCGAGTGATACTGCCCTCAGCGATCATGACGTCCCAGTCCTGCTGGATGTGGCCCACTTTGTTCACGGGAACATCCGCCGCTTTGAGGACCCCTATGACGCCGGGTAGGGCTTCTGCCTCAGTCGAATCGATTTTCAGCACGCGCGCACGCGGATATTTTGAGCGAACTGCTGAAGCATAAGCCATATCGGGAAAGTCTGTTTCGTTAAGGTCATCTGGATATTTACCATAGCCAAGGACCTTCTCGCGCACATCTGTGCGGAAGGCGCGCTCGCCGATCCCATAGCTGTCTCCCCGCTCCAAGGAGTAGTCGATCTCCTCATCACCACGGAGCACGGCAGCCGCCTTGCGAATGCCCTCTATGATCTTCTTGTAGCCGGTGCAGCGGCATATATTGCCACGAATCGCCTGCTTGACCTCGTCTTCCGTGGGGTTAGGGTTTTTGCGCAGCAGTGCTGTGCCACTCATGACCATGCCAGGGGTGCAAAAGCCACACTGCACAGCTCCAACGGCGCCAAAGCCATAGACAAAGGCTTCCTTCTCCTTGTCGGAGAGACCCTCCACCGTCTCGATGCTCTTGCCCTGCGCAAGCTTCGTCGACATGATGCAGCTTTTTCTCGCCACACCGTCAATGATGACGGTGCAGGTGCCGCAAGCGCCTTCACTGCAGCCGTCCTTTACCGACGTGAGGTGCAGGTCATCACGGAGAAACCGAAGCAGGGGCTTGTTTTCTGAAGTCGTGACTGCCTCGCTATTGACAGTGAACGCATATTGCTCAGACATGCTGTCTTCTCTCCCTACCTAGCTAACCTGCATCGACAACCTAAAGCCGCCTCCCGTTGTGCTGTTTGGTCGCAACATGACGCTTGGCCAAGCAACACAACAAGAGCCACCTCACTTAGCACAAAAGATAGCTGTAATCATTTCGCACGGTGATAATGGCCTTGCGAACGCCTTCGGGAAGGCCGCAAGAAGCGTCGTCTACGTCATAGACCTTCGCGTCCTGCCCAAGGCGCACCAAGAAGCCACCATCGACGGGAAGGAAGCCCTCGTTTTGGCTGTCGTCAAAGTCCTCGCGGCTCCAGAAAAGCGTGAGCTTGTCCTTGTAAGGGCGACCTCCCTCATACGGGCAGAACACTGCACAGTTGCCGCACTCGTTGCACATGCCATCGATGTGGACGATCTGCGACTGGCGCATGCCGGGCACATGGATGGCGACGTTTGCACGGTTCGGGCAGACTTCGCAGCACGTCTCGCAGACGGTCGGGCAGCCGAGGCAGCGCGTCGTTGCCATTGAGCTGCAATCAGCACACAGGCTGCCCCTCTGCCCTAAAATCTTTGCGACATCCGAGCTGATGTTAGAGGCTTCCATGCTGGAGAAGTCAAAGCTTGAGATCGCTGTCGTGACCGTCGCTGCATCTGCGATCGCCTTGACCACCGTCGACGGCCCGCGCCGCGCGTCGCCAACCGCATACACGTGAGGCACGCTAGTCTCGAGCTGGTCATTGACGACAGGGCGCCCCTTCCTGTCGAGCTCGACGCCTGAGCGCTGATAGAGCCCTTGCTGTATGCGCTCGCCGACGGCGGTGATCACCGTCGTGGCATCGACAAAGACCGTGTCGCCCGTTGGCACAGGAGAGCGGCGCCCGGAGGCGTCAGGCTCGCCGAGCCTCATCACGTCGCAGGAAAGCTTCCCGTCGTCCAGCGTATCGGGAGCGAGCAGCTCCACGAACTCGACGCCATCTTCGAGTGCCATCACGAGCTCTTCCTCGTCAGCCGGCATATAGCGACGGGTACGACGATAGACGAGCCTCACATGCTCAACGCCAGGGACGCGCTTCGCCGCTCGGGCGACGTCCATAGCCGTGTTGCCGCCACCGATGACGACGACATCCGTGCCAAGATTCAAAGAGCCTGGGTCCTTTTTGAAAGCCCCGAGGAACTCGAGCGCATCAAGAGCCCTTCCACTCTTGAGCGCAGGGCGCCCTGGCGCCCAAGCTCCGATCGCTACGACCACGTCCGTATAGCCCTCATCGAGCAGCTCTTGGGCGTTTCCAACCTCTGTGTCAGCCTTAAATGCGGCCCCATAGGCTTTGCAAAGCTCGACGTCGTTGTCGATGGCCTCATCAGAGATACGAAAGCCCGGGATGACATGGCGCACGATGCCACCAAGCTTGCTGGTGCGCTCAAAAACCGTCGTATCCACACCGGCACGTGAGAGGAAAGACGCCACGGAAAGGCCAGCCGGGCCCCCTCCGACGACAGCAACCTTCTTGTCCTTGACTGTGCTACGCGCCTCGAGGGTCGGAAGGACCTCGTCATAAGCCTCCTCAGCCGCCTTGAGCTTCCAGTCCCTGATGTGTACCTGCTCTTCGTAGGGAGCACGCATGCAAGAATACCCGCAGGTATGGGGACAGATGGTACCGGTTATAAACGGCAGCGCGTTACGCTCAAGAATGATGTTGAGCGCATCGGCGTAGTGGCCACCTTCGGCAGCCATAAGGTAGCCAGGAATATCTTGGTGGATGGGGCAATCGTCACGGCACGGCGCAATATAGCAGTCGAGCAACGGCAGCTTGTCCTTGACGTAGCGATCGGGCGCGGGTTTGACGGACTTGCGATAGAGCTTGTTTTCCAAAGCGTCCGTCACCAGCGCCTCGACCTTCTTTGTGTCGATGCCTGAGAACGGCTTGTCATCGATGTCATCAAGCGCGGCAGCTATCTGGCTCATGCGCTGATAGCCACCAGGCTTCAGAATCTCCGTGGCCATCGTGACTGGCCAGATGCCTGCGTCAATCAGCCCGCGGATACTGCTTATGGAAGCGCCGCCGGAATATGAGATGCGCAAAGCGCCATCGAACTGCTTGGCTATGCGCGCAGCGAGAGAGACGGTCAGCGGATACAGAGCACGGCCGGACATGTACATCTCATCGCTCGGCAGCTCGCCGCGCGTGACGTCTACCGGGAAGGTGTTAGTGAGCTTGACGCCAAAGTCAACGCCCTCCCTTTGGCACAGGGCAATGAGGCGCTCGAACATCGGCACGGCATCTGCCCATTGGAGGTCCTCCTCGAAATGGTGCGCGTCGAAGACGACGTAGCCAAAGCCGAGGGAGTCAAGCGTCTTGCGCGCGTAGTCGTAGCCGAGAAGCGTCGGGTTGCATTTGATGTAGGTGTTGAGCTTCTTTTCGCAGATCAGGTAGGTCGCGATGCGCTCAATCTCCTCAGGGGGACATCCGTGCAGCGTAGACTCCGTAATGGAGTCAGAGATATGGGGCGTGATCGAATCGATGAACGCCTCATCGACGTTGCGAAAGCGGCCAACATTCGTCTTCGCCCAGGCGATGGCACCCTTGAATGCGTCTGTGTGAGAGGCATCCTTCATGTCGTTGATGTAGCTGTCGACCTTGCGCGTCTTTATGCCCTCGAGGTCATAGCCGACAGACATGTTGAAGACGAAGCCGTCCGGGTCGCCAAAGCCGAACTCACGGGCCAAAAGCTTACAGGCAACCCACGCCTTGACGTACTCGTCAAATGCCTGGGGAACGGTAAGCTCCGTCGACCACTCACAGTTGTAGCCCTCGTCCGCGACAAGGATGCAGGGCTTGTTGACGCAGGCAGCCAACTCGCGGCCATCCATCTTCTGGACGGTCTTGAGCTCAAAGAAGCGCGCTCCCGTGACGTAGGCGGCTATGATGTTCTGCGCGAGCTGGGTGTTCGGCCCTGCTGCAGGTCCGAAGGGCGTTTCGACCTTCTCGTTGAAAATCGGGCGCGCCTTGCCGTCCTTGTGAGCGAGCTTTGATTCGCCGAAGATGGTCTTCTGTGTCGCATATTCTTCCAAAATCCAGTTCATGAGGTGGTCAAACGAGATGGGGCGCATGATGTCGCTCATAATGGTTCCTCTCCAACAACGCTTCCCGTGGGGACGATGACACGCGCGCGGCGCCACGGAGTCCGCGTGCGCTAAGGTGTGCGAAGCTCGCTCTCAAGGCTAGTAGCTGCAGCCGTTGAGATCCCCCCAGAGCTTTTTCGCCTCGACGAGGATCTGCGCGTTGATGGCGTCCTCGTCAATCTCTTGGAACTCCCGGTCCTTGTACAGGACATGCCCGTTGATGACGGTCGTGCGGCAGTTCTTGCCTTCGAGTCCAAAGAGGATGTGGCCGTCTATGTTGTCAGCAGAAAAGGGCGTAAATGGCTTGTAGTCAAAGATCGCGACGTCGGCCGCTGCACCCGGCGCCAAAACGCCAAGGGGCTTGCCCTGAGGCTTTGCAGAGAAATACTTCTCTGCGACGGTGCGGTTGTTCTTGAAGAGCATGTCCATGGCCTCGGCCCAACCGACATTGGGCAGGCAGGCATTGTGGCGCTGTATCGGAATGAATGCCTTCAAGGACTCAAGCATGTCGTGGGTATATGCGTCAGTTCCCATAGCAACAAGAATGCCTCGCTTGAAGAACTCGAGCACAGGAGCGCAGCCGACGGCGTTGTTCATGTTCGACTCGGGGTTGTTGACGATCATCGTCTTCGTTTGCGCAACGATGTCCATGTCTGCGGGGGTTATGTGGATGCAGTGGCCGAGCAGGGTCTTCTCGCCCAGCAGACCATGGTCGAGCAGCCGGTGGATTGCCGTGCACCCGTGATTTTGCAAGCTGTCATAGACGTCGTTCATGCCTTCGCACACATGGATATGAAAGCCCGTCAGGCCGTCGTTCGCCTCGACCATCTTGTCGAGCGTCTCGTCCGACAAGGTAAAGAGCGCATGGCCACCAAACATGGCCGCGATCATGTCTGAGTCCTGGCCTGCCGCCCACTTGGCAAACTCCGCATTCTCAGCGATGGATTGGTCGCGCTTTTCCATGCCGTCACGATCGGAGACCTCATAGCACAGGCAGGCACGCATCCCCAGCTCTTGTGCGACGTCTTTGATGGCAAAAAGAGACCCGGGGATCTCCTTGAAGCTGGCATGGTGGTCGAAGATCGTGGTCACGCCGTTGCGAATGGAGTCCAAGATGGTGGCATAGGCGCTTGCGCGCGTCCCATCGAGGCTCAGGTGGCGGTCGATGTTCCACCACTGCTGCTCAAGGTTCTCCAAGAAGTTATGCGGATTACAGCCCTTGATGGCAAGACCGCGCGCAAGGCCGGAATAGATATGCGTGTGGCAGTTGATCAGGCCTGGCATGATGATGCCGTCATGAGCATCAAGAAGCTCTGCGTCAGGATAGGCTGCCTCAAGCTCAGAGCGACCGCCAACAGCGACGATCTTGTCAGCCTGTATCGCTACGGCTCCATCTTCGACGTAAGGTTTCTTTGCATCGCGCGTCACCACTCGACCGTTAACGATTAACAGCATGAAATCCTCCCCACCGAATGCCGCAGATCAGCTACGGCCACAAACGATGTCAGCTGCGGCCCTCTCATGCCGCGCCGTCCGGACCTTTGCAGTGGGCAGCCCGATAAGCCCATGACGCTTACTGTGTCTGCTCACTATCTAACTTCAAGGTCCCTCCTAAAACTACAACTATTGTAAATAACAGAAAGTTAGTATTTCTCACTAATTTTTAGTTTAGCCTCTCAGTCTCATAGTTGAAAAAAGAGCGATCAGCTATCGGTATACGGTCAATTTAAAATGCAAACGGTGTAGCTTTTGAAGCAGTCTAGCCTAGTTTCATTGCCTGCTTTTTAAAACTAAGCATTGAAATAAGACTTAAACCAGCTTTGCAGACAGTAAACATATAAACTGCTACGATAGTTCTAACAAAACCTAACCCACGTAAGGACACAAAATGCACGAGCAGGAGATTGACTTTCTCAGGCGTCTCGCTCGAGGTGTTGCTGTGCAGTTTGGCAGCAATTGCGAGGTTGTCGTACATGACCTTCGCGCAAAAGACCCTGAAAGCACGATAGTCGCCATTGAGAATGGGCATGTCTCCGGCCGCAAGGTGGGAGATGGTCCTTCGAACGTAGTCCTGAAGGCACTGCGCAGCGACCCAAAGAAGCTGCATGATAAGCTTGCCTATCTCACCAAGACCGAAGATGGCAAGATACTCAAGTCCAGCACTATCTTTTTTCGCGACGAGAAGGGCGAGCCATCTGCCATCTTCGCTATCAACTACGACACCACATTGTTTTTGGCACTGCAAAACACACTGAAGGACTTCACTGCCTTGGAGGACTCACCCACCAACACTCCTGAGACAATACCGCACAACGTAACAGACCTTCTTGAGGAACTGATTGAGCAAAGTGTCCGCATTGTGGGTAAGCCAGTCGCACTGATGACAAAAGAGGATAAAGTCAAGGCAATCGGCTTCCTTAATGACTCAGGCGCCTTCCTAGTGACCAAGTCAGGCCAGAAGATCTGCAATTACTTTGGTATCTCTAAATACACGCTTTACAGCTACCTGGACGAAGCGAAGGCACACAGCCAAGGCGACTAGCCACTTTGTGCCATTTCGACTTCCTTCTATTGTCTTTTGCATGTTGTGCGCGCATGTTGCTCCAGTTGGTTTGTCGGCTGTTGTTCTATATATTTTTTAGTACAAATTAATTTTTTTCTTCACCAAGTGGCGTATCTTGTCTACTAGCTCAACTGGCATTACAAGAACCACGCACTATGGGGGCAAGTACAGCATGCATGACAAAATTCCGCAAAGCCAAGATGAAACAGACGCGCCGCCAAACAGAGGCGTCCTCGCCTCGAACGGCTCCAACATGCCATCACGTGACCTCGAGGCAGAGATGCTCCTCACAGACCTCGTCCGCATTGACAGCTCAGACCCTGGCGCCTATGAAACGGAAATCGCGGCATATGTGAAGTCTTGGCTCAGCCCGCGCATCCAAAGGGCAACGGGCGCCCATGGCGCGCCCCTCGCAAGCCTCCAAGAGCTTGAGGCGCTCCCCAACAGGAAATGCCTCCGCGCGACAATCCTGTCCGACGAAGACGACCCAAGCAGCCCGAGGCCGGCAGACCTCACGCTGCTGTGCCACATGGACACAGTGCAGCTTGGAAAGGGCTGGTCGAATGACACGCCGCCCCTTGGGGCCATCATCCGTGACGGGAAGCTCTGGGGACGCGGCTCATGCGACATGAAGGGCGGGCTTACCTGCGCGCTGCTTGCCTTCTCTGACGCACTCGAAGCTACGCGCCAATCCGGCCGGCACCCGCAGCACAGCCTCTCCCTCGTATGCACCTCCGACGAGGAGGACGTTATGCGCGGCGTCGAGGCAGCCATCAAGGCCGGCTGGTTCAACGCGAAGGGATGGGTCCTCGACAACGAGCCCACTGACGGCCTCATACGCAATGCGCATAAGGGTCGCACCTGGTTCGAGCTCACCATGCAGGGCCTTACTGCTCATGCGAGCACCCCGTGGAAGGGCAGCGACGCAATCGCTGCCACGGCTGAGGCCATTTGCTGCATACACAGAGACTTCGTCCAAGCCAGCGGCGAGAAGAAGCCCAGCGACGCCGTCGCAGGAGACCTTGGCCCGTCAACGGTCACCTTCGGCCAAATACAGGGAGGCTACAGCCCCTACGTCGTCCCTGACACCTGCAAGGTATGGATTGACATGCGCCTCGCCCCGCCTGCGACGACGGCTTGGGCCCGCAGGCTCGTAGAGAAGGCCATAGGCGTCGCCGAGTCCGCAATCCCCGGCAGCAAGGGCAGCTATGTCGTGACCGGCGACCGCCCTGCCATCCCGACCAATCCCAGCTCCCCTTTGCTCTCGGCTCTACGTGCGGTGACAAAGGATGTCACCGGCAAGCCGGCCGGGATCGCCGTATTCACCGGCTACACCGACTCTGCCGTGATAGCGGGAGTCTGCGGAAACAAGAACTGCATGTCTTACGGCCCCGGTAGCCTCGAGGTGGCCCACAAGCCAAACGAGTATGTCCCCCTCAGGGACCTAGCCCGTGTGCGGGCAGTTCTGTCTCGGCTTGCGCTTGAGACAACAAAGTAGGCAAACGATGATCGCCGCATGACGTCAGCTACGATGCCACACGGCGATTCTTTATCCGCTCTGCCTGTGCTAGGCCTAGTCGCTCTCTAATTTAGGGCTGGGTGGGCTTTCCTTCCCCTACATAAGCGGCGCCGCCCCATTGGCAAACACCTTCACAACGTCCTCAAACGTCTTACGAAAACTCTCATAAGCAACCGGTGTCATATCGTGCCAGTACAGCACCGCATGTGCGTCTTTGGCCTCAGCATCGGCTATGAGCTTGCGAACAGCCTCAGCAGCATATTTGACGCCATAGGTGTAATAGTTGATCTTACGTATGCCCGCGTTTATCGCCTTGCGATAGTCATCGTCCGAGACGCCTGAGCCGCCGTGCATGACAAGCGGCACGCCTGTTTTCTTGCGAATCTTCTTCAACACATCGAAATTGAGATGCGGCTCGCCCTTGTAAAGGCCGTGCACGGTGCCAAATGAGCAAGCCAGAATGTCGAGGCCCGTCTTTTCAACGAATTCCTCTGCCTGGTCAGGGTTGGTATAGATTGCACCAGACTCCTCAGCGGTGCCGCCCTCGTCACGCGAACCGGCCTCACGGGAGCCCATGGAGCCCAACTCGCACTCGAGGCCAGCACCAAAGGCCGCACACATCTCCGCTGCGCGATGGGAGTTCTCGACATTTTGCTCGTACGGAAGAAACGAGCCATCGTACATGGCTCCACTAAATCCCATCTCGAGCGCACGGCGCATGTAGGAGAGATGCTCGCAGTGATCGAGATGCACACACAGAAGGGCACTAGAGCGCTCAGCAAGATTGACGATCGTCGGACCCATATAGTCAAGCGGCACAAACGGATCATGGCCTTCTGCATGAGACAGGATCACTGGATACCCTGTCTGCTCAGCCACTTCGATCGCGGCACGCGTCGCCTCGAGGCTCGGCGTGTCGAAAGCGGCGACCGCCATGTTGTTCTGTTCTGCCATTGCGCAGATGTCACGCACGTTTACTAACATCTATCCTCCATAGGCTCAGGCTTGCAGTAAAGGAACAGCGAACAAAGGCGAGCTATTGCCCCACGACGACCACACGAATGCGGCGCTTCCGCTCACGCGTACGGTCGAAATCGACAAAGAAGATGCTTGCCAGCCCGTTCATTTGGAGCTTCCCTTCGCCTACCTCGAAGGTCTGATTGCCCCCGACAACGGTCGAGCGCAGGTGCGCATCTCCGTTCCAAAGCGCACGGCGGTCACCCCCCGGCAGATAAGAGGCGGCATTTGGCCAAGACTCCACTGCCTCGAAGTGAGCAAGGCCCGGGTAGCGATAGGTGTCCCAGTCGTTTTGCTCCGGGAAGATCTTGCCAAGCCCATCGTCAAGGTCTGCCTGCAGGAACGTCTCCCCAGTAGGAGTGTGGTCGTGGTCATATTCCTCAGAAAACACAGCGCAGGTGGTATGGGCAGAGATGACGGCAACGATGCCTTCTTTGATGCCACTTTGGCGAACAATGTCGGCAACCTGGGAGGTTACGTCGATGTAGGTGGGCCTTCCTGCCTGCGTCTCCACTTGAATCTGTCCTTTGTAGACGCCCATCCCTAAGCCTCCTTCACAGCAATGGCAGAGCGGACGTGATCGAGCGCCTCGAACATCTCCTCGAGCTTCGCGAAGGGATCGTCCGCGCACACGATGCCAGACGTGCCGCCGGTGGCATCGCCGCCGTAGTAGATGGCGTCATAGACGTCTTGGCCGGTGGATATCCCGGCAGCTTGGAGGACCATGGTCTTAGGCGAGACGGATTTGACGGCCTCTGTGGAGGCACGGATGTAATCTGCCCCTGCTATGTGACCGGTGCCAATAAGGTTGTTGAGCTCGCAGGTCATGATGTCAGGATGTAGCTCAGCGATCGCTTTGGCCTCTTCGACGGAGTCGGCACAGACACAAGTCAAGATGCCAACTTCCCGTGCGCGAACGATCGTGCGCGCAAGTTCATTCACGGTCATGGGGTTCTCGGCATGATTGAGAAACGTAGCCCTCACCCCTGCGGCTGCCAGCGCCTCAGGCAAGACATGGCCCATGCCCCGACCAGGCTTGAGACTCTCCATAAACTGGGCACAGGGGATGAGATGCGGGCAATTTTGCACGACCCATGGCAAATCAACGAGCTGTGCCGTAAACAGCGACTGGAAATCGTAGTTCTCGCACAGCTCGTCGGTCTTCTTTGCCAGCTGGTGGAGCTTTTCCCCGTAAAGGTATGACTTAGGGTTGACGACAAAAAAAGGACGCTTGAGTACTATCTCGCTCATTGAATTTAATCTCTCTTTCTTCTGTCAGCGTCAGATGTTGGCTTGAGGACGGCAGCGGCGCGATCGCCTCGCCAAAAAGGACAAGACAATCGTAGCTAGCAGCTTTTTTATGAGGCCGACCCACCAAACAGGCCGCTTGCACCAAGAACAACGCCTATGACAACAAGGATGAGAAGTACGACGGTCGAGTTGACGTTTTTCTTCTTGAGCAGCCACCAGGTGATGAGCGTAATCGTAAGGGGCACGCCGCCCTTCAAGATGGAGTCAAGCGTGCTTTGCAGGTCAATCGTGCCGGTCCCAACAGGTATCTGGAGATATGAGGTGCAGGTGACGTAGCTATTCGCAAGGCAGCCGAGGACTATGGCGCCCATCGTCGAGGCGGTCGCGATCAGCCGCTTGATGGAGCCTGACGCCATCATCTTCTCGATGCCCTCTTTGCCTTGGTTATAGCCCGTGAAGAACATAAAGTGCGAGATGAACAGCATGATTGCGTACATCAGCACCACGTAGAGCAGCGGGCCGAGCAGATTGCCCTCGCTCGCAAGCGGCATGGCGACGGCAAGCAATATGGGGGTAAGCGTACCTTGCCAAAGTGTGTCGCCAATGCCGGCAAACGGACCCATGAGGCCGGTCTTCACGGCGGTAATGGCTTCGGGCGTGACGGCTGAGCTGTTTGCCATCTCCTCCTCCATTGACAGCGAAAGCCCGTTGATGATGCAGCCGAAATGAGGCTCGGTGTTGTAGAACTCCATCTGGCGCTTCATGAACTCGACCCTCTTTTGCTTGTCTCCCGGGTAGAGCTTGTCCGGAACATGCGAGAAGGAAACGAGCAGCGCGGACGCCATGAGACGCTCGTAGTTGTAGTTCGTGTTGGAAAGGCAGATCCATTTGAACCAGGCCTTGGTGACGTCCTTCTTGTCGAGATGGCGCTCATCGGCGGCTTGAGGGTTCTCTTGTTTAATCTCTTCAGCCATGTTTATCCCTTTCCTATTCGAAGTCGTCGTCTGAGTCGTCAGAGGCCACCGTAGAGGTTGACGCGGAAGTTGCCACGGCTGTGGCGGGGACAGCCTCGACACGCTTCGTGTCTTCAACCTTCATTTCAAGGGCCACGTAGAAAAATGCGATGATAAAGCCGATGATTGCCACAGGCATCGCACCAAGGCCGAGGTAGGCGCTCAGCATGAAGCCAAATACGAACCAAAGAAGCGTGCCGGGGCGATCGAGCGTGCGCAGGTTCATCGCGATGCCCAGCGCAGGAAGGATGCCGCCAATCACCTCAAGCGTATACAGTGGGCGCCCCTGCATGACGCTGATCAGGCCTGTCACGGCGTCGACACCGTAGTAGCAGCCCAGCGTCACAGGGACTACGCAGAGCACGAAGCAAAGGATCTGAGGAGGCACGATGTGAAGGAAGACGGCCTTCTTCATGTCTCCCTTCTCGCAAGCCGCGTCGATCATGTGCACGAAGCTGACGTCGAGCGTCATGCGGATGACGTTGACAATGGTCCCGACAAGCGCAATAGGGACCGATATCGCCACGGCAGCCTCAGGGTCGAGATTGGCAGCCAAGGCAAGCGCGACACCAAGCGTGCCGGCAAGACCAGGATCATTGGGCTGTGCGCCGCCGGCAAAGATATACGCGATGAAAGGCATCTGCACTGCCGCGCCTATGATGCACCCTTGGATGGGGTCACCGAGGATAACGCCGACGAGCACACCGGCAACGAGGGGCTTTTGGATGGTGGAGAGGCTGCCTAAACAACCAATTAACCAAGGCGTCCCAACGAAGCCCATGTAGTAAACGACGCCGATAAGAAACGCTTGAAGCAAGGAAATTTGCATGAATTAACACCTACTTCTCTTTATGTTGACCGTCATGGTTATTTCAGAAGTTTCGCCACATCTACTTTTTGATCGTCAGCGACAATTTGAATCGTCACGTTGCAGCCCATCTCAATGAGCTCCTTCATGGCCTCGATCTCCTCATCAGAGCAGGCTATGTTCTGATAGAACGTCTTGCGCTTGGCAGTGATTCCCATGCCGCCGATGTTCAGGGCCTTGAAGCTGACACCTGCCTGTGCCAGCCGCAAAATCGTGATTGGCGTCTTGACAAGGATGATGACTTTGTCGGTGGGCTTGAATCCCTTGATCAGGCGGTCTGCAGCCTTTTGCACGGTGAAGATCCCAAGTTTGACCTGGCTGGGCACCACGCCTTTCAAGACGGTCTTCGTCAGCTCGTTTGCGGCCACCTCGTCGTCAATGACCATGAACTTGTTCGCACCGGTAGCCTTTTGCCATGAGGTCATGACCTGGCCGTGCACAAGGCGATCATCCACACGCGTGAGTACGACATTGCTCATTCCCGCTGTTTCCATGTAAGCTCCCCTCTCTCCAATCGATCGCTTAAAAATCCTCGTCCTCATCAGAGGACGCTTCCAAAACTCTCTTGCGGATGTCGACCAGGCCTGCCGCGGCCGAGGCCATCGCCTCCTCAGCCAGGTCATCAAGCCCCATCTCGCTGCGGGCAAAGACGACTGACAGGAGCATGGGGAGGTTCACGCCCGCAAAAGCCCTGACATCTTCTCTGTTTATGAGACGCGCAGCGGAATTGGAAGGGGTGCCTCCAAACAGATCTGTGAGGACAAGTACACCATCGCCCTCATCAAGCTCATCTACTGCCTGTTCAACTTTTTTGCCAAAGTCAAGTGGAGAGTTTCCCGGCAGCAAACCAAGTCCAATAAGCGACTTTTGTTCTCCAGCGAGAAGTGTGAGAGCATCGATGAGACCTTCGGCTAATCTCCCATGACAAGCAATAACAATTCCTACCAAAGTTCCTCCATTCTTGTTGGAGCTCAATCATGACCACAAAATTATATATATGTACGTATTAACTTGAATATAAATTCATAGACATGTTGAACAAATACTGTGAACGGTAGATCCAAACGGGTAAACGGACTTAATACATCCTGATCTTACTTATATATTCAAATACGTCAAAATTTTGTATTTTACCCTTGACTTGGTCGATCCAGCCTATATGACAACAATGCTTCAGAATACGTTTTTAGCTCAGTAGTTAATCTGAGTCGAAAGCGCAGCATGAAGCTCCGCCTCATGCACTTGGCGGACGGTATTTTGCACTGCTTCGCTCAGCGTCGCACCATTATCGAAAAGCCCTCTCCCTAAATTGAGGACATCACAGCCAGCTGTAATAAGCTTTTCAAAATTTGACGCGTTACATCCCCCATCTATGGCGATAGAAAAATGGGCGGACAGCTCTGTGCGCAAGTCAGCCGCCTGAGTGATGCGCTGCATCGTAGACGGAATGAACGACTGGCCGGTAAAGCCTGGATCAACAGACAAAATGATAAGGTTGTCGAGCTCTTCTGCGTAGGGACGAATCTCCTCGACTGACTGGTAGGGATTGACAAACACGCCTATATTTGCACCTCTCCCATGAACGAAGTCACACAGCCTGTGTATCGAGCGGCCCGCGTCGTCAGACGGCACGGTGACAATCGCAGCTCCAGAGTCAAGGCACGCCCTCACCAGAAGCTCATCTACCCCCTCTACATATAAATGGGCTTCAATCGGCACATCCGTAGCCTGCCTAATTTGGGCAATAAAATGGGGAGTGAGACACATGTTACGGACATAATGCCCATCAATAATATCTACATGGTAATAATCGGCATACGGGTCAAGAGTACGGAGGTCTTCTGCAACATGAAGAAGGCCCATGTTCATAAGAGACGGTGCGATCTTTGTATGCATACGTGCTCCTCTTACTTGATTACTAATTAATAGTCATTAATTATAGCTAAGTAAGGGCAATTCTTAAATAGAACTTGTCTATTTTTATCTATACATGATTGACCATTAAATGGAGGCACTTATGAAGCAACATCCCCCCAAGAAAACAAACGGCCGCAAGAGCATCAGACAAGGCTCTGTCTACCTTGCGATCTCGCTTGGCATCATTGTCTTGTTAGCGTACATCTTACCAACTGTCCTAGGCGTCAACATACGATCCCTTATGCAGGAAAGTGCTATCGTGGGAATTTTGCGAGCCGCATGTGGAATTGCGGTCATCAGCTATGCCGTGCGTGCCTTTGTTCTTGTTGTACAGGGATGCACGCTCGAAGGAGAAAGCTGGCAACGCGGACTTTACAACGCGCTACATTCCACTCTACCAGGCATCAATGGGTTGACCATACTTTTGCTTCTAATCGCCGGCTGTGCCTTGTTGGTTTGGGGTATCGTAGGTATCATTTCTTAAGCTCCGCAGTTTTAGGACATACAGTCAGGACATGTAGGTAGGTATCCTGACAGTTCTTCTTTACTTCATTTTCGGAAGGTTTAGCATGAACAAGCTTGATAAGAGCGCGTCGACGCCACTGCATGTGCAACTTTCGGATCTCATACGAGAAAAGATCTACGCACAGGAGTGGGACAGCGAGACGAAGTTGCCTTCTGAACATGAATTCATGGAGATGTTTGATGTCAGCCGTGGAACCGTTCAGAAGGGAATTCAGCTTCTCGTCAATGAGGGCCTTCTGACTCGCGTAAAGGGAAAGGGCACGTTTGTCGCAAAACCGGATATCGAGCAGCTTTCTGGTAGCAGCCTACTTTCTTTTGCCGAATCCTTACGTATGCAGGACATCGATTTCGAGACGAAAGTCCTTGGCATGGACATCATCCCTGCCAACAGAATCTGCTCGAAGAAGCTTGCTGTCCCCCTCAATTCCCCTGTCCTTTATCTACGCAGAGTGAGATCTACTGACTCTGGCCCAATACTTTACATGGAAAGCCGCCTCAACCTTTTCACCTGTCCTGGGCTTGACAAGTTTGATTACAGCACGACGACCCTCTTTTCAGCCATCGAGCAGGTTTCTCATAAAAAGATAAGCTACGCCAAGGTACGCTACGGCGCGCGCATCGCTGGTCATACGCGAGCTGAGGCTCTTGAGTGCGATGAAAAAGCCCCTGTTCTCAATATCGATCAAGTCTGCTATCTGGAAGACAACTCGACAAGCGAATGGGGCAACATTTGGCTGCCAGCCAACAAATACATTCTCGTCTCTGTGCTACAAAGAGTCTAAGTAGGCTGGTGCTTGGCGATCCCTCTTCGATAAAACGCAGCAAGCAAAGGAGCCTCAGCGTCTTTGCCACCGAGAGGACTCCTCTGAGGAAAAACGTATTCGGCTATCAACCTTGCGGCGAGATTCTACACCATGAGACTTTCCCCTCATTTTGTCGCTTAGGTATTTCCTTCATGATCGCATCTATTCTCGACATGCGCTTTGTTGCGGCTTTGTTGCGCATCTGGAAACCAAAAGGGGACCGTCGCGTTAACTGTGCCGCAACTGCCACGAAACCGCTGCATCCTATGCTGATCTCAGTTTTATATGGGGTACTACGGAAAGGAGCGTGGCGTATGTACAAAGACATAATCACTGTTTCGACGGTGACGTTTCGCCCAATCTGGGGAAACAAGGCAATCAACCTGAACCGCATCAAAGGATACGTTGAGGCAGCAGCGAAGAAAGGCTCTGATCTCATCCTCTTCCCTGAGATGTCCCTCACCGGCTATGACGACGAGCCAGACAAGCCCGTCGAAGAGAAGATGCAGCACAAGCTCGCCGAGACGGTACCAGGCCCAAGCTCACAAGAGGTTGCAGAGCTTGCCAAGAAGCTGGGGTTGTACGTGATCTTCGGCATGCCCATCCGCGACGACAAGGATCCGAAGACCGTCTACAACGGCCTGGCGGTAATCACGCCTACCGGCGAGATCAGCAGCTACCACAAGCTGCACCTCCCAGCTCCTGAGCCCAATTGGGCCACACGTGGCGACAAGCCTTACCTGCTTCAGACACCATGGGGGCCCATCGGCATCGGCATCTGCTACGACACCTACAGTTTCCCTGAGCTCATGCGCTACTACGTGGCCAAGGGCGCTCGCATCTATCTCAATCCCACGGCTATCTGCTACGCGCATGGAGACCACTATGCGGACGAAAACCTCCATGCCGCAATTGATCGTGAGAACATCTTCATCGTCGTGTCCAACCTTGGCGGCCTCGACAAGGACAACTACTTCTGGGGCGGCTCGTCGATTCTGGGCCCAAGCGTCAAGACTTGGTCGCCGCACTATTATGCGGGAGCGGCAATGACGGCAAAAGGCGCCGACGAAGAGGCGCTCTACACAGCGACGATCGATCTTGCCCTCGCCAGCCGCATGCTCTACAAGTACAATCCCGCCGTCGGCGGCACCGACTGGCGACCCGACAAGTACATAGAGCTCCTGAAAGACGTTATGACCGATGAGGCGTACGGAAAGTAAAAGCTACTATAAAGCCCATAAAAGTCTAAGACAGATCGTCTTGCCTGCGATGGGAGCCTTTGAAGTGGGAAGTAGCAACCTAGCAGGAACGACAAAAAGACGGAAGTGATACCATACGCGGTCGCTTCCGTCTTTTGCATTTTAGGACGAATAGTCTGATCCCAGCACCACAATGACATCCACCGTGGTGTTGTATGTACCATCGTTTTCGATTGGCGTCACGCTCAACCCAAGCGTCTTGGCGACGCCTTCTGCCTTCTGTTTGCCGTCGCCGTTGTAGTAAACAGCCGTTGTTTCTGTCTTTGACGAGGCATTGCCGGCAGAGGCTGTAAACCCGGCACTTGAAAGTTCGTTGGCCGCATTGCTGGCCTTTCCTTGCACGCCGGAGGCATTCAAAACGCTCACGTTGCCTGTGTAGACGGCGTCTGTACTCGTTTCGTCACTTGAGCTTGCATTGCTAGAGTTAGTGCTTATACCAACAGAGCCCGCTACGCCGGCTGTCGCGTCTTGGCTTGCGTCCACATAGGGGGCCTCGCCTGCGTCAACACGCTCCATAATCTCTTTCCACGCATCAGTGTCGCAAATCTCGTACCAGGTATTGTCGATATATTTGGACGTCGTGGGGCACTGGCCTGAGTAGATATCGCTGTCAACATCGATGCCTTGGAACTGCGTCGCAAGCGACGTGATGTCGGAGACGTTCATGTCCGTAGTCACATAACCGGCAAGAGTCGATATGGTGGAGGCTATGGTCACGGCATCAGACCCCATAACCTTGTCAATGACAGCGCCGATGAGCATACGCTGGTTCGCCTCGCGATAAAAATCTCCCCCACTGCCATAGTCATCGTAGCCATGGCGGCAGCGACCAAGAAGAGCGGCGGTGGTCCCATCGAGCGTCTGCTCACCAGCCGCGAGCTCAAGTCCGGTGTAGTCAGGATCAGACACGGCGACAGGAAGGTCGACCGTGACGCCGCCTATCTCATCGACGACTGCCCCGAACCCGTCCATGTCGATCTCGGCGTAATGGGAGATGCTCACGCCTGCAAGCTCGGAGACGACCTGCGTCGTGTACGAGGCGCCGCCAATGGAGTAGGCTGCGTTGATCTTTTGGTAGCCATTTGAGCCCATGTCTATCATCAGGTCGCGGGGAATCGATATCAGCGTGACCTTCTTGTTAGTTGGATCGACACGGGCAAGGATGATCGTATCGGTGCGGTATGCGCTGCTGTCCTGCCCGTACGCGGAGCTGTCCGCGCGCTCCTCGTCCTTGTCAATGCCAAGCAACAGCATGTAGAACGGCTCCTGGTCAGAGGTCTCTGTAAGGGTCGAACGCAAGTCATCATCAACGCCACTGCTTATCTCGTTATTGATATGCCAGATGTAAGCGGCGACCGCAACGCCGCAGGCAGCTGCGACCGAGGCGAGCGTGATGAGGACGATCCGCAGTACATGATGTTTCTTCATGCCTTGTCGCTTGGATCCATAGCGCCTTGCCGCATTACTGTGAGAGTACTCAGAGGTGCTGTCTTGGCCAGAGCCGAGCCGATCTGACGCAGACCGCCTCGCTTTCGGCCGGCCAGAGCGCGCGGAATTCTTAAATGAGGACGAGCCCAAAGACGAACTCGCATATTGCGACGGCAAACATGGATCCAGGCGAAAGTCGCTGGATTGGTACTCGTGGCGCAAGCTGCCGTTAGCCTGGCCTTCACGTCCCGCATCGCTGCGACCAGCATGCCGACCTACAGCTCTTCTTGGCAGCTCGACTCTACGGCCTCGTAGCCGCTCAGACGAGTCTCCCGCTGCAGTCGATCTTCCCTTTGATCTCCTCATACAGAAAAAATCCTCATCAACATCGGGAAACAGTACATAAAGCCACGATGATACTGTTTGCTTGCGCCAAAGCCAACAAGGACAGGCGCTTAGCTTGCCTGTCCTCTCTGTGGGTTCCTTTTTTCAACAACTGGGCCATTGGGACCCTTGACTAACCAAGACATGGTACTCGCCTGAGCCCACCGACGCATGAAGTTCACAAAAGACAAGGTAGGCTTAAGGATTTTAGAACAGCGATATAGTCAACCAGCGTTGTTTCCAGGGCATGCAGATAAGGAAGCACTTGATGAGCTCCACTGGCAAGACAATACGCTGTGGTGATACCAAAGGGCCCCGAAGGCTGCACTTTTGCCGCATCGACATTGACGCCCGCTCTACAGCTTCCGCATCCCTAGCACCCGGTCATCGCAAAGGCATCTGCTTATATGTCTTTTCGGATGG
>ENA-UOOM01001439-UOOM01001439.1-fermentation-metagenome-genome-assembly--contig:-NODE-1439-length-22903-cov-7.681022_pt1 | contig 22903 bp, 16 predicted proteins | sample MGYA00245781_ERZ724031 | MGnify/ENA primary metagenome ERZ724031 (study PRJEB28704, sample SAMN03018317) | fermentation metagenome | biome: anthropogenic terrestrial biome; feature: soil; material... | reverse complement strand
ACCCGTTGGAATAAACCACGCTTTTGCCGTTTACATAATCCGCCAGATGTTTGAATTCGAGCACCCCGTTCGCAGCATCCGTAGAAATACGGATGGAATATTCATGCTCCGGTGGAGGAGAGTCATTAAGCTGTACCCGTATTGCAAAATTGACCGTGTGGGTTGCTATAACACTATTGTCACTTCGAGAGACCGTAAATTGAAGAGGCACACTATAGGTGCCGTTCCTTTGAGTGGGCCAATAAAGCCATTGCAAATCGGATAGATAGGCTCCACCTGCCACCGCCAGATTGAAAAAGAGTTCCAGCCTGTAATAAGAATTGTACTGGCTTACGTTGTACAAAGGAATGTTGGAAGAAGGCACCAAATACATTTCCTGCGACTCATTAAGGGGTACCGGCGAAGGCATTCCTATTTGATTGACAGTAGGCAACGGTCCCGGGTTCTGCGCTTCGCCTCCGGTTCTTACCGGTAAAAGGCTTATTTTATCTGCAGGGAAAGTATTTATTTGATCTTCGGACTTAATGGGACGCAAAAGTTTCACGGAGAGTTTCCAGTTCAGGATATTCAAGTCAGTACCAGAATACGACAGAACCAATGTAAACGCATCAGCAGATACATTTCCTCCATAGCTCTCTACATTCAGATGGTTTTGACTGTAAACCTCAAAAGTTTGAGCATACGAATAACTGAAAGTCGAAATAAACAGTATGATATATGCAATAAACCTATTCATAGGTAAACTCCAGTTGGGCGGCTTCTATATCCGCATCATCCCCGGAATCAAGCATCACGGTTGCGGTGTACGTGCCTTGTGCCGGTTCTGTACCCAAGAGGATCGACATGATGCGGTGATCGCCGGGCAGGGTGTAGAACACAATCGGTTCCGGCGCAATTTCCTTACCCGTCGCCTCGTTAAAGACCGTGGCCGTTACTTGACCGTTAACCCAACTATTTCCTTTATTATTAAAGATCAATTGCAGCGAATTGGACGCTTTATCGTAGGTCAAATTTTCTATCTCCAGTTTCTTTATTTCGGGAGCCTTTCCTTTGTGATAAATCTTAATGCCCTGCCGAACATTGATATTAATTCCTACTCCCTGTTCATCCATGCCCTCTATAGGATTCATTTGGGTTACATACAGCAGGGCGGTATGGACATTCTCATCGCCTTTTGGGTTGGGAGGTACATTCATCACTAATTCGATTTCCTTATTCTCCCCAGGCTCTAAGGAAAGGTAAGATCCTTCCTTCACACTCATCCAACTCGCACAGGAATTAGTCAATGAATCGGGAGAGAACATCAGGTTATTGCCTTCGTCATCATATTTCCAATCGCTAAAGGTCAATGATAAGCTAAGCGCATAATTTTTACTGATATTGCTCACCAACAACTTTTGCGATCCGGTTTCTCCCGGGGCTATATGATAATATACGCGGGGCGGAGATACCGAAAGCCCCACTTGCGAAAATAACAACCCGCAAGAGGCTGTTAATAAAATACAGACAAAAAAAACGACACGTTTACTCATAATCTTTTGTCCTTTTTGGAAAAGAATAAAAAAGGGAAATTTGTATCATCTATAAATTCCCCTTTTTAGTAAATGATTATACAAACCTTTTATTTGGGTGCAATCGTATAGGTAACCTGAGCCGTAAATACATTCGGCTTACCGCCTTTCGTATTATAAAAACTTAAATAGTTATCGTCTTTCCCAGCCTTGTTATCATAGGTAATAGTATACTTACGATCTCTTGCTCCGGTTGTTGAAGATATCAACGTCTTCGCACTAGTGCCTAACGTAATATTCCTTTGATATCGATCGCTGGCTTTATTACCGGAACCTGCCTCAGCAATGATTTTGACGTCTGAAGCGTTGATTTTTTTGTTAGTGGCACTGTTGTTAAAATTCCCATTTGATTTAACGGAAATATCGAATCCTCCCGTACTAAATACGCTAAGATGGTCTTTTTGTTCTTTAGAAGACACTCCATCCTTGTAGTCATCCGGAGTTTTATAATCAAGGGTGACTGTCTTTTGTGCAGGATTTACTACCAATGATTGAATTTCGTGAAGATTGATTTTTACGGTAACTTCATCACTTTTTTTATTTTGTGCTTTCGCACTATTCACACTCACCAGCCCTATTGTAACCAATAAGGCCACTAAAAAAAACTTTTTTGTTCTCATTTGTTTATTGATAAATAAAAATTGATTTGTAAAAACTTATTTGTAATATAGATAGATAATTCGTTGTTCTAGACACCTTAAGCACCTCATAGATTATAGTGCGCATTTACTCGATCTCCCCCTCTCCCACCTATTATGCAAAAGAGACATACGGCTCTGTTTTTAAGACACTCACAACACAAATACAAGATAAATCGAATACAAAAAAAATCGGTTGCAATCCTATAAAGTTTAAATTAAAAAAGTCTGATTCCCGGAACTATCGTGCTTAACTCTCTGTATACTATATAAATTATAACTTAACTGTCTGAAAAACGCACAAAGATAATCAAACAATCCATATGCTCCAAATAAAACAACTTTAAGTCTTTATATTTTAATTATAATTAACGACAATCGTTTGATTATTTAAGGTGTTACAAAAGCGGAAATCAAGTAAGGATGCGCTTTTCACAAATACTTATAATTTTTGTCTATCAATAATAGAAAAAAGACATTATTTATTCGGCGAATGTCCAACCGATTCATGAAACAAAAAGTGGAAAGGAAGGCAGGCTTTCTATTTAATCCGATTGCCTGACGCTTCACTTTCCACAATTTACTTTTACTCTCGCCTCTCCCTACACTCCGGTTTATTTACCGTCCGTCTCCTTCTTTTTCCGGTCGACTTTGAGTTGTGCTACCCGTTGATTGTAAGCCGCAGAAGTCTGGCGGATAAGATTATTGACGTTCCGGATAAATTCCGCCACCTTGTCGTTCGGAGTAAGCAAGGCGGTCGCATACGCGCGGTCGGCAATCTGCCGGTAAAGGTCGTCGATAGCCTTCCGTTTTTCCTGCGTTTCGGCATAAGCCGGCTTCTCAACGACCACCAATTTATCAATTTCGACATACCGGTTGTTCAACACCTCAAGGGCGTCAATCGCCGCGTCGAGGGTTAATGTCGTAACGTGTGCAGCCACGCCGGGGGCGCGCAAATCAAGGATCATCCCTTTGATGTCGACCGACTCCTGCCCTTTGGGGCGCGAAGCAATGCCTTTGTAAGGACTGACTATCGGCACAAGGGCGGTAGCGGCTTCCCGTTCGGCCGCAATAGGCGACTTCAGGGCAGCGTATATCCGGTCTATTACATATTCTGTTCCATCATCGCGGTCGGAGTCCAGGACGTCTTTTTCAGGCGTATAGGGACTGCGTGTGGAACGATGCACCAAATCTTGCATAATATCGATGGCCGATTTATACGGTGGATCCAACTCCACGGCACCGATATTCTCCAACCCGGCTTGTGTCATGAAACCATGCACCGAAGTGTGAAACCCCGTGTGCTCCGAGTTGTTCAAATGTGTAATATTAAAGGAATCTATTTTTTCCATATCATTCTTATTTATAGATTAATAATGTAATAATAATATTATATATAGAAGAGGTATAAGAGTAAAAATTAAATATATCCCGGGGGATACGCCGGTTTTGAAAACAAAAAATGAACATATCCCGTAGGATACAGGCAGTTTGAAATTGAAAACGAACGTATCCCGCAAGTTAAAGGCTTTTGGGAAATAAAAAACACCTTTAACTCGCAGGATAAAAACCATTCGGGAACGGGATATACCCCTCGCCCGCCGGATAAAGTCATTTTTGGAATAAAAAAGTCCCTTGCGAGGGGTCGTGAAAGTGTTTTCGGCATGAAAAACCGCTTTGCGAGAGGTCGCCGATAAGGTTGTTTTTCTACCGGATATATTCCCGGGAGGAAGAAAGGTATTTCCAACTTCCGTATATCCGTTTACAGAGAACAACAACCTTGTACCGGATGTCAAAAGACTGTTCACTCTAACAGGATATGAATATCATTCAATCAGAAAGCGAAGTTCGGAAGAATTATCGAGACGGCAAAAATTTTTCGGTATTTTTTTTATTTCTTTTGCGAAGGTAACGAATAGAATGGCTTATATACCGGTTGGATACGAAAAGCTCTATCGCCCCGGATAGACTCGAAGAAATCAAGAATGCGCTTAAAAAAGTATTTTCAATGGAATACCCCGATTCCGTGCATTCTCCGTCAACGCAAGTAGAGACGCAAAATGCTGCAACTCCAACCTCCAATCACCAATCACCAATCACCAACCTCCAATACCCAATCACGGCGCCAACCGTTGCATCGCCCAGCCCTGCGAATCAAGGGAATACACAATCCGGTCGTGCAAACGGTTTGTCCTCCCCTGCCAGAATTCCATAACCGACGGACACACCACGTAGCCGCCCCAATAATCGGGACGGGGAATATCTCCTCCGCCAAAACGGACGGCATATTCCGACAATGCCGCGTCTAATGTCTCGCGCCCTTCAATGACCCGGCTCTGAGCCGAAACCCATGCCCCCAAACGACTGCTTTCGGGACGCGAACGGAAATAGGCGTCCGACTCGTCTGCCGGCAGTTTCTCCACCGTTCCTTCCACGCGCACCTGGCGGGCGATTTCGTGCCAGTCGAAAACAAGTGCGGCATGCGGGTTTTCCCCCAGTTCACGCCCCTTCCGGCTGCCATAGTTGGTAAAAAACACAAATCCTCTGCGGGTTACTTCTTTCAACAGCACGACACGCGCCGATGGCATTCCGCCCCCGCCCACCGAAGCCAGCACCATCGCATTCGGCTCGGCTATTCCCGATTCGATGGCCTCGTGCAACCATTTTTCGAATTGCCGCACGGGGTCCGGCAGCATCGCCGACTCTTCCAGCGCGCCTCTGGTATATTCTTCCCTGAAATCCGATAATTTTTTCATAAAAAAAGCGGGGGCTGAATGCCGCCCGCCCGGTACGGGGTTATTTCTTAGCCGTTTTGTCTTTTGCGGCCGGAGCCTTCTTGTCTGAGCAGCATTTCTTATCACTTTTCTTATCCTTGCTGCAACATGATTTTTTATCGCCCGACTTGTTTTTGTCTTTCTGGCAACATTCGGTCGTCGATTTAGCTTGCGCCTTCTGATTATCTTGCGCTACGGCGTTTGCCGACAATGACAAAGCGAAGATAACGGCTGTAGATAAAATCCATTTTCTCATTATTATACTATTTTAAATTAATCCCTATAAGAATATCGCCACAAATATACGATAGGAAATTTATCCGCATACGAACTTGTTGTTAAGAATATTTAATTATCAAATTGCCCCGAAATACAATCCTCAAAAAGGACATTTTTTCTTATCTTCGCAGTTGATATTGAAACAGATTGAAAACAGATTGATTGGCAAATGATCAGGGTTGAACAGATTTATAAAAGTTTTGGCCGGCTACAGGTGTTGAAAGGCATCGACCTGCAAGTGGCGAAAGGAGAAATTGTCTCTATTGTAGGCCCCAGCGGCGCGGGCAAAACCACTCTGCTCATGATCATGGGCACGCTCGAAAAAGCCGACGCCGGGAAAGTATTCATTCAGGAACACGACTTAAGCCGGCTGAACGAAAAGAAACTATCCGATTTCCGGAACAAAAACATCGGCTTTGTCTTTCAGTTTCATCAGCTCCTACCCGAGTTCACGGCGCTCGAAAACGTGATGATCCCCTCGCTTATCGGCAAAAGAAAACATTCCGACAGCGAGAAAAAGGCGAAGGAGTTGCTCGACATGATGGGCTTAGCGGGACGCATGGGGCATAAACCGGCCGAACTGTCGGGGGGCGAAAAACAACGGGTCGCCGTGGCCCGCGCCTTAATCAACGAGCCGCTCGTGGTGTTTGCCGACGAGCCTTCGGGCAGTCTCGACACGGACAACAAACAGGAGCTGCATGCGTTGTTCTTCGAACTGAGGGACAAGCTCAACCAGACCTTCGTCATCGTCACCCACGACGAACAGCTCGCCTCCATCACCGACCGTACCATCCACATGAAAGACGGCCTCATCGTCGACGCTTTACACGAATAATCATCTTACATATATATAATGAAAATAAAATCTATTTTTATGACCATCGCAATAGGCGCCGGCTTACTCGGTTGTTCCACCGGGCAGGAGAGTAAGGGCGACAAACCTGCCGGCAAACAACCCGGAGAGGTAATAGGCAAAGCATCCGTCACGATACAGGACGGGCGCATGACTCCCGAAGCGCTATACAGCTTCGGACGCATCGGCGACGTGCACGTATCGCCCGACAAATCGCAACTGTTATATCAGGTGACTTACGTCAGCATCAAGCAGAATAAAACCAATCCCGAACTGTTCATCATCGCGGCCGACGGCTCGAAGAAGAAGCAGCTCACCGTCACCAACACCCGCGAAAGTAATCCGCAATGGATCGAGAACGGCAAACGGATCGCTTTCTTAAGCGACGAATCCGGTTCGCCGCAGATATGGACCATCCATCCCGATGGCGGCGGTATGACGCAGATATCCAATGTGGAGGGCGGCATAAGCGGCTTCCGGTTTTCGCCCGACGGCAAGAAAATCCTCTTTTATAAAGATGTGAAAGTAGCGACCTCTGCGGCCGACCGTTATCCCGACCTGCCTCAGGCATCGGGGCGCATCGTCGACGACCTGATGTACAAACACTGGGATACTTGGGTGGAGAACGTGCCGCACCCGTTTGTCGCCGATCTCAACAAAAACAAGCTTTCAAACATAAAAGACCTGCTGGAAGGCGAACCTTACGAATCGCCGATGCTTCCGTTCGGCGGTATCGAACAGTTGGCTTGGAGCCCCGACGGCAAAACCATCGCGTACACGTGCCGGAAGAAAACGGGCCGCGAATATGCGGTTTCGACCAATTCCGATATTTATTTTTATAATGTGGAGACCGGAACGACGACGAACATGACGGAGGGCATGGCGGGGTACGACACCAACCCGCAATTCTCGCCCGACGGCCGCTATCTTGCCTGGCAAAGCATGGAGCGCGACGGCTATGAAGCCGATAAAAACCGGCTTTTGGCCATGAACCTGTCGACCGGCGAAAAGGCATACATTACCGAGCATTTCGATTACAACACGGATGCTTTTATATGGAATGCCGACAATAAGTCGCTTTTCCTGATAGCCTGCGTAGAAGCGAAAACGCACATTTTCTCCGCCGATCTTCAGACCAAAGAAGTGAAGCCCGTCACGCAGGGCGTCCACGATTATACCTCCGTGGCCTTGGGTGACGGTAAACTCATCGCCACGCGCCAATCGATGTCGCAACCGACCGAAATTTATTCGGTGGATATCGCGTCGGGCAATGCGACGGAATTGTCGTTCGAAAATAAAGATATTCTGGAACAGATAAAAATGGGCGCCGTGGAAGAACGATGGATACCGACGACCGACGGGAAAAAGATGCTCACTTGGGTGGTGTATCCGCCCGACTTCGACAGCACCAAGACTTACCCCGCGCTCCTTTATTGCCAGGGTGGCCCGCAAAGCGCCGTAAGCCAGTTCTGGTCGTACCGCTGGAATCTGCAAATCATGGCCGCCAACGGATACATCATCGTAGCGCCCAACCGCCGCGGATTGCCCGGTTTCGGACAGGAATGGAACGAGCAGATCAGCGGCGACTACGGCGGGCAGAATATGAAAGATTACCTTTCGGCCATCGATGCGCTTGCCAAAGAGCCGTTTATCGATGAGAACCGGCTGGGATGCACCGGAGCCAGCTATGGCGGCTTCTCGGTATATTGGTTGGCAGGCAATCACAACAAGCGTTTCAAAGCGTTTCTTGCCCATGCAGGCATCTTTAATTTGGAGGCGCAATATCTCGAAACGGAAGAATTGTGGTTTGCCAACTGGGATATGGGCGGCCCGTATTGGGATAAGCTCAACACTGTTGCGCAGAAGACGTATGCCACCTCGCCTCATCACTTTGTCGACAAGTGGGACACGCCCATTATGATCACGCACGGCGAACTCGATTACCGTATTCTGGCCTCACAGGGAATGATGGCTTTCAATGCCGCGAAATTACGCGACATTCCTGCGCGCATGCTGATATTCCCGAATGAGAATCATTGGATATCGCAGCCGCAGAACGGCATTCTTTTTCAGCGCGAGTTTTTCCGGTGGTTCGACGAATGGTTGAAATAAGGCTGTATTCGAGCAGGATAGATTAGCCTCTCGGTAGCGAGTGCGAAAAAAGACGCGAAAAGGCGAAAAAATACCAATTAAAAATTTTGCGGTTCTGAAAATATGCGTATCTTTGCACTCGCTATCGAAAAAACGATGCTAACCATGGTGTGGTAGTTCAGCTGGTTAGAATACCTGCCTGTCACGCAGGGGGTCGCGGGTTCGAGTCCCGTCCATACCGCAGTAAAGGGTGTAAATCAAGTAATTACGAGATTTACACCCTTTTTTACACCCTGAAATGAACGTTTCTTACTCGTTCAATCGTTTATACACTTTTTTCATCATTAATTCTTTCACTAAACTTCCAAAGGCTTTATCCTCCAGTATTTTTTCAAAGATATCTTGATTTTGATCCATTCGTCCGATGAGTTTTTCAATGAACTTGTCATCAAAGGCATATTTAAAAGTATCGATTTTATTTGCAACAGCTTGCATTTTGAGCGTTTCATCTTCCATCAATTCGGTTTCTATTTGGTCGAAGAATAGCTTATCCGCTTCTTCGAATTCTGTTCCAAATCGATCATTCAAAACGTTTATAATTTCGGATAAGAGCGCTTCTTCTTCTTTTTGTCTTTTCAGTCCGGCCTCCGTTATTCCGCTCAGTTCCCCGTCTTCGTTTTTATGTAGTTCAATCGCACCTTCCTTTATTTTCTGGAGTCTGTAATACTCCAAAGCAATTTCATCATCCAGTTGGATAACCTCTGATAAATCCCGTTTCGGCAACCTTGTTTGAAGCAACTTTGCATATGCAAAGAATTTCTCTGAATCAGTGTCAATAAAAGGCATAATTTGTGAAAGAAATGCATATAAATTTGTCCAAGTTCTTAATCCTTTTTTAAACTCATCCTGCTGTTCCCATCCTAATCCTTTAAATCTATCCACGGCATTATCCGTAAAAGCATACAGATATTTTTGATCTTTTGACGTGTTCATTTTAGTCGTCGGATTAAAGTATACCTGTGCGAAAGCATCAATCTCATTTTCCCAATAGACCTGAAATTGATCGAGTCTTTGCTTCAAATCAAACAGATGGTTAATATCAGGCTCTTCCATCACCGATGTGACCTCATAATAAGGCTGGAAAGACTGTAAGATAGTTTCACGATCATTTGCAAAATCCAGTACAAAAGTATCCTCCTTACCCGGACAGGTTCTATTAAGTCGGGAAAGTGTCTGAACGGCTTTTACACCGGACAGCTTTTTATCTACATACATCGTATGCAACAAGGGCTGATCAAATCCTGTTTGGTATTTATCGGCTACAATAAGTATTTTATATTCTTCTTTGTCGAATATTTCCGGAAGTTCTTTCTCTCCATATCCTGTTAAGTCCGGTTCCGAAACCCCTTCAGCGTAATTATCATCTATTACTTTGCCGGAAAAAGCCACTAAAACTTTAATTTCTTTTTCATATCCCTGCTCTTTTATATATCTTCTAAATTCCTCAAAATAACGTTTGGCATGCAAACGGGAGCCGCATACGACCATTGCCTTGGCTTTTCCTCCAATCTTCTTGGAAACTATATTCCTGAAATGTTCTATGATGATTTCAGTCTTTTGCGCCAGATTATGGGGATGCAGGGATACATATTTTCCAATAGCTTTGGCTGTTTTGCTTTTGTTTAGTTTGGGATCATCTTCTATGGCTTTAGTTAATTTGAAATAAAGCTCGTATGTAGTATAGTTTTGTAAAACGTCTAATATAAAACCCTCTTCAATTGCTTGCCGCATTGAATAAAGGTGGAAAGGCTTGGGTTTTCCTTCTTCATCTTTATCTCCAAATACCTGTAGCGTTTTATATTTAGGTGTTGCCGTAAAAGCGAAAAAAGAGATATTGGGCTGTTGACCACGACTTTGTGCAGATATCTCAATTTGTTCACGGATATAATCATCTCCACTATAATCATCATCCATATCTTCGGCTTCAGCGTGCGCGAGGGATTTTGCAGCCAGCACATCTTTCATTTTTTTACTGGCTTCACCGCCTTGTGAACTATGGGCTTCGTCTATGATGACGGCATATTTACGTTCCGGGAGCTCGCCTACTTTGTCCACCACATAAGGAAATTTTTGTAAGGTTGTAATAATGATATTCGTCCCATAACCTAATGCTGCTACTAATTGGTTGCTATCTTTATCTATTTTTTGGACTACACCTGTCTTATGCTCGAACTGATAAATAGTATTCTGTAACTGACTATCTAAAACCCTGCGATCTGTAACAACAATCACCGAATCAAATATGCGCTCATCATTATGGTTATGTAAACTGGATAAGCGATACGCGAGCCATGCAATTGAATTGCTTTTGCCGGAACCCGCGGAATGCTGAACTAAATAGTTTTTACTGATACCTACTTCCTCCACTTTTTTACAAATTTCACGCACTGCATCCAACTGATGGTAACGCGGAAATATCAACCGCTCTTTTCTATAAATCCTGCCCTCTGCCTCTATCTCTTCAGTTTGCAAATGAATAAAGCGTTGAATAATTTCCATCCAGCTGTCTTTCTCCAATATATTTTCCCACAAATAAGCAGTTCTATAACCACCGGGATTCGGAGGATTTCCTTTTCCTTCATTATGCCCTTTATTGAATGGTAGCCAAAAAGTTTTGCTCCCATCTAATCGGGTTGTCATAAAGACTTCGTCCTGATCTACGGCAAAGTGCACCAATGCCCGTTTTTTGAATGCAAATAGAATCTCCCGATTATCTCTCGTGGTACTGTACTGCTTCAAGGCATTACTCACATTTTGACCCGTAAACTGGTTTTTAAGTTCTAAAGTAGCTACAGGAATACCGTTAAGAGATAACAATACATCAATAGAATTTTTATTATCCTTGCTATAATAGATCTGGCGATAAACTTTTAGGCTATTCTTGTTGTATAAATCCACCGCATCGGGATTCAGGCCAGATGCCGGCTGGAAATAAGCCATCTGGAAACGAACGCCGTAATCTGTAAACCCATTCCGCAATACATCCAAACTGCCCCTCAAGTCCATTTCTTTATATAGGCGTTGGATGACCCGGTTTTCTACATCATTGGTATGAATCGCAGCTATTTTCTCCCAACGTTTGGGCTGTGAGGTTTTTAAAAATTCAACAACTTCATTTTTAAACAATCCCAATTCCTTACTATAATCGGAAGCATTGCCTAAGGTATAACCTCCCTGATCGATCAAGGATTGAACCAAAGCGGTTTCAAATGTATTTTCGGTTGTAATACTCATTGTTTCATCAGTATTTTGCGGTTTGTCCATCTTCCTTTTTTTGGTGTTCCATAAAAAGGCGATAGGCTACATCTTTAAAAATTAACCGGAGGATATGTTTTGATTTCTCTCCCAATTCTGTTTTCAGGTATCCAGATTCATCATAGCAATTGCTCACAAATTCAAAATCCTCTCCGTATAATTCTTCCGAAATGTTCACCAGTTTTTCTGGAAGGTCTGATTCTAAAATCTCAAAAGTATCCGGGTTAAAATAACGAACCAAAGGTTTGTTCAATTCATTGTATTCACGACCTTGAAAGCAAGGCTTGCCTTTACTGGAAGGCCAGTAGATACCGAAGAATTCGGAACGGTTCGATTTGTAAACTTTGGCAATCTGCAAACTGCCGTCTATGGCTCTATGTGCGTCATTTAATGAAATATCTCTTAAAATGATCAACGGCTCCATATCGATCGCATCATCCTGTTTGTCATTATCGTAGATGAATTTTTTATAGTCTTCTCTGGCAACTGTTTCTATTTCTTCGGGGTCTCCCAAGAATGTATAGAATCTTTTCTTACCGTTATTCGTCAATTCGTCAAAAATGAATCCTTCTAGGTCTTTGGAATAATATAGTTTCCACACACGATACGCTCCCGATGCACCCTGGCTCCAATCCCAGCCGCCAAATAAAAACTGGACACCGCTTCTTAACTCGTGGATATCTTCACCCGGAATCTCCGAGATAATTTTTGTGATCAAGTCGGTAAACAGGTTGGATAAATATTCCAATACATCCTCCAGATTGGAATCCGGTGACTGGAGGTACTTATCCATGTGAATGGACGAAACAAGGTTTAATACCAGTGGATAGGCCCTGGCGGTACTTCCGGCAAAACACAACAGGCAGTCTCTTTTAGGCAGCTTAAAGAGCTTGATGCCGTGCTTCCATTTTTCGCCACCTGTCAAACAGCTATCGGTAGCAAAAACCAATTCATCGGTCTCATTCACCTGGCGTATGTATGCTACACATAGTGTCATAATTCATCAATTACATTTATTTTACCCGTTACCACTTCGCTGATCAAAGCCGTACGGTATTCGGTTAAGAGGTCTATGAGTTTTTTTGTTTTGTCTTTTTTAGCGTCAATACGCGCACATTCGGTTTCGATGTGGTAGACGATGGATTGTTGTTCTTCTAAAGGGGGAACTTGCACCCTAAATGATCTTATTAATTCCTGACTTATATTTGGTTGGCCACCACCGTAACTCATATTTATGATTTCCTTTCTTGCTGCTAATAGTAAGTAAAATGCAAAAACATAGTTGAAGTGATTAGGTGTAGTCATTACACAGCAAGCTTGATTTACAGTCGTAGGAATTTTCAATATTCCCAATTTCCCAATCGTTGCTCCATACATTGCCATTACAATAGAATTTGCTGGATATTTCTTTAATGAGGAATAATCGTCGAGTGCTTTTTGTGTAATTTTTTTAGATGTTCCCCAAACTTCTCCGTCAGTTAAATCACCTGTTAATAACCAATTAAATTCACCATTATAATAATATTCTTCCTCCCCTGCTTTTGGTGTGGTTCCACTTCCTATTATTTCAAAACACCAACTTAGTCTCTTAACTACCCAATGTTCCGGTATTTCTCCCAGCCATTCGATACCGCTGTCTTTCATTTTTACGTTTGGGTCAAGTCCTTTGGTAACCGCCTGATTAATGAATGCTGTTTTTTCTTCTTCGTACAATTCCAGTAAGCGTTTTTTGTCGGATATGAGATCGTCTATTTCGGCAGTTTTGCGGTTGAGATAGTTAGCAATGGTGGTTTGTTCTTTGAGGGGAGGTAGAATAATTTTTAACTTTTTTACAGTAGATAGACCGATTCTTAATCTAGTTGTTCCTTCACTATTTCTTACAGCCTCATAATTGAAATATGGAGAATTAATTGAGTAGACAGCATAATTATTGTTTGCCTTCTTCGAATCTACTTTTATACGAATGCCATCAGATGCCATTAAATATCTATCATTCTCTTTCGGAATCAAACAAGCTCTTGCGACTGGATCTGCCATTTTCGCTACAATTATTTCTTCGGGAAATATATTGCAATTATATAGTTCATCAGCTTTTTTATCTGACGTAAAAATTTTGTAATCATTCAAGAATCGACCTACTCCAATATTTTGAAGCTGAATAATTCTTACTCCTTCTTGTGTATATTCGTCTGCTTTCAAATCTGAGCCAAATGGGCCTCCTGTAAAAGAATATTTTTCTTTAGCAGCAAGGAATTGAAGCTTCTTCACCTCCCAATGACTTGGAATTTCCCCAATCCATTCGATACCTGATTCTTTATATGTGTCGTATTGTTTCATTTATTCATTTAAAAATTTACTCTTGATTAAACTCAGGAAAGTAGAATTTCTTGCATTTGCGTCCTTAATCACTGCATCTAAATCCCAGATAAATACTCCAATCGGAAGAATAATTTTAGGATTTAAAGAAATCGCCACATTCGTTTCCCTGTAATACATCTTGCCGCAAGAATATAGTTCTGTGTACTCTCCGGCTAAATGCGTTTCAACATCTTCATTAAACTCAATAATTCCATAGAACCAGATACGCTGAATTTGATTATTATAATGTTTCATCAATTTTCTGGCTCTTTTCTCAAGTTGGGTTACAACTTTTAAATTTTCTTCCAGAGAAATTCCTCTTTTCTTGAGTTCTACAATCACAACATCAAATGGTCTTTTATTTTCAGGGTTATTAGAGAATATCAATGCTATATCCGGACGATCATCATCAATATCTTCCTCTTCCGTAATAATTTGTATAAGTTCTCCCATTTCCCGGTCACTTAGAACCGTTTCATAAGTCATATACTTATCATCCAACAACCAGGCATTATTCCTATACAAATCATTTATTGCATTTTTTTTCTCAAACTTTCCATCTTTACGCATAGAAACAAAAAGTTTGTGTAATCCTGCTTCGCTATCTTTATCCGTGGATCTTTTAAGGTTTTCAATGGTCATTTGCCTGAACAAGATGTACTCGGTTAATGCTCTTGAGGATAACTCTATTGATTTTTCGTACTGTTCCTCATCAAGCGATGTTGCATCCAACAATTCTTTTTGATCTTTAAAGAATTTTTCCTGAGCTTTTTTTAAGATATCATTTCTTGATATATATCCTATATTTTGGGTATCGAAATAACCACTTAGGTGAGGGAATCGATTAACTAAGCTTCTTTTTACTTCCCTATTACGAGTCTTAATCTTGACAATTTTACTCTCAATAATTGAAACAACTTCTTTTCTGAATAGATTCTGAATATCCTTAAACTCTTGAGCTGATATGGTTAAATTTTGTCTTGTAACATCAATTTTCCCCTTAAAGAAATCAGAATACAGAAGAAAAACTATTTCATATCCGGAAGGCAGGTTTTCTTTGGAAATCAGGTCTACTTTTACAGTTCTATTATCAACCGTTATAGCTGCAACAAATGAGGAATCGGCTAGTTCCACCTCCTTAATTGAATAGTAAAGATCAAATTTATCAAAAAGATTTGTAAAACTATCTAGCTCTATCATAGTAAATTCAGGTATATCGGAATTATCGATTACGACATAACTTTTTTTACTTTCGATAGTAGCTTCAATCCCTATTCTAATAGATATTCCACTTTTCTTCAACTGGAATAATCTTGCATAAAATTCTTCTAAAATCCGCTGTTTTATTTTTCGAGGTTGTATAAAGTCTCCTTTAGCAATCTTTTGGAAAGTATATCCGGTCATTTGAAAGGTCGTTCCAGATGCACACTCATTAACTTCTGACACTTTAAATTTCTCTTCTTCAAACCCTTCTGAAAAATCAAATTCTCTCTTTTGTGTTTTTTCATAATAGCTGGATACTTTTACATGATCAAAATAGCATAAATACACAAGTCTGCCTAGCCCTTTGTGAGAACTCTCCTCAACATCAAAAAGCTTTGAAAATTTTTTATATCGTTCATCCGTAAAACCTTCCCCATTATCCGAAATTTCTATTTGTAATGTTTCAGGTTGATTAAGCGCTTTTGCAGATATTTTGATATCAATCCCAGTTGCGTTAGCATCCAATGCATTAGCAATCGCCTCGAAATATACCATTTCTAAAGACGAATTCCCAAAAAACATTTTTACAGCCTGACTTAGTTTTACTTTCATTCTAAAATTGTTTTTACAGATTCAATGTTTTGTTCTTCCAGCGCTAAAATATCAGCCTTAATTTCCTCCAACGATCTTAGTGGTTTAAATTCATAGAAATATTTGGTGAAGTTAATTTCATAACCAACTTTGGTTTTGCTTTCATCAATCCACGCTTCAGGTAAGTGGGGTTTTACTTCCCGTTCAAAATATTCTTCGATGGTTTGCGGAACGAGCTTTCCATCTTTATCTTTTTTCAGAAACGGAATATTTTCGTAATCCCGCAAAGACGTATCCGGTTTAGGTTTTCCTTTCGTTTTTATTACCTTGCCGTTTTCTTTCAACGGTTGCTCTACCGTAACGCGCCAATAACCGAAAAACTCATTAGGATAAATTTTTACAAATTCGTTTTCTTCAAAATTGCCGTATAGTTGAGTAATAAATCCAATCCCTTTTTCATTTCCGTTCTCTGCAATTTTCTTGCGTTTATTTCCTAAGCTTCTGTCCATTTTCTGCCAGAAACGATTAAAACCGAGCTTACCTTCTTTTAGTAATTCTTCGTCTTTTACACCCGTCGCGTTGATGAGTTGGATTCTCCCCCTACGCTCTGTATTTTTCTTGTTTGTCACTACCCATATATACGTGCTAATTCCAGTATTGTAAAATAATTGGTCAGGTAAGGCAATAATAGTTTCCAACCAATCATTTTCGATGATCCATCTGCGGATATTGCTTTCTCCGCTTTCCGCCGCTCCGGTAAACAAGGGTGAGCCATTGAATACGATGCCGATTCTTGTTCCCGAAGGTTTCATTTTAGAAATCATATGTTGCAGGAACAACAAAGAGCCATCGTTGATACGGGGCAATCCTGCCCCAAACCGGCCGCTCATGCCTTTTTTTTCGGCTTCAGTCTTGATGGTCTTTTCAGCTTTCTTCCAGTCCACTCCAAAAGGAGGGTTGGAAAGCATGTAGTCAAACTTCTCGTCTTCCAGTCCATCTACCGTAAAAGTATTACCAAATTTGATATAGCTAGGGTTTTGTCCTTTAATCAGCATATCCGATTTACAAATAGCATACGATTCGGGATTGATTTCCTGACCGAAAACTTTTAGTTCTGCCTTACGATTAAACTCTTTTATATAATCCTCAGCAACAGATAGCATACCTCCCGTTCCACAAGCAGGATCATATAAAGTTTTTACGATTCCTTCTTGAGTCAACATTTTACGATCTTCGTTGAAAAGTATATTTACCATAAGGCGGATCACTTCTCTCGGGGTAAAATGCTCTCCAGCAGTTTCATTGGATTGTTCTGAAAATCTTCTGATCAACTCTTCAAACACATAACCCATTTCCATGGAAATCATGTCTGAAAGATCAATCTCTTTAAAGGCTTTTACTACCCGGAAAAGAATGTCAGCTCTGGGATCATCCAAGCGATCGATTTGATCATCAAAACTGAAGTATTCAATAATCTCTCTTGCACTAGCAGAAAACCCATTGATATAGTTTCGCAAATTTACAGCGATATTGTTCGGATCCGCTACTAATTTTTGAAAATCGAATTGACTTTTATTATGAAAATTAAAGCCTGCTATCTTATTCAAAGCAATATCCTTTGCATTATCTTTTAAAGAGGCAACTTTAGGAAGATTGTTTAACACCTTCTCTTTGGTAGGAGCCAATACGCAATCCAGCCGCCTTAACACCGTCATCGGCAATATAACCTTTCCGTAATCGGATTGCTTGTAATCACCTCTTAATAAATCTGCTACTTGCCAGATAAGATCCGCTTTTTCTCTGAAGTTTTTCATTTAATGTTTGTTCTACTATGAAGCATGTTTATTCCCTTATCATTAGAGACTCATAAAAATTCAATAACTCTTTTGGGTTCTGTTAAAAAAACGATTAATTATATCAAGCAAAGTTAGCAATTATTTGAGAAATAACATGAATTACATTTTTAAACCCCTGGTTTTCTCAACTCGAGATGATTCTTTAGTCTTTATTCCAATAGCTTCCTGAAACTCTCTGTATTTTTTCCTGAACCAGTCCGTAGGATTTACCCCGTCAATAATCAAATGTAACTTGTTCCCGTTTTTTTCGTCTGGTTTAATTTGCGCGACCGAACGTGATGTTTCAAAATACTGCTTGTGTTCCGGAGAATAGATTTTCCCTTTAAACCCGACAGGCTTTAACTTCAAAATCTCCCTGATCAAGTTTTCAGAAAATCGCATTGCCTGTAATAGTTTTTCAATCCGGAGTAATTCCCTGAGATTTGGGAACAAGTCGTGTATCTTTCTTAGTTCCTGCTTCAGCCTGTCGATGGCCGTTTCATGTTCTTTCTGCATGATGAGCATTTTCTGTTTTAACTCCTTTGCTTCCCTTGTCAGGTTTGCTTTTTCAGTGTTCAGATTCTCAATCTCCTGTTGTTGCCGTTTTACCTTGGAACCTCCCAAAGCGGAACTGATCCCGTCCATCAGTGATGATCCGGCATCGGCTGCAGCTCCCTTGAATTTTTCTGTCCTAAGTTGACCCTTTACCTGATTGAGGCTTTCCTCCGTCCTTTTCAATTCCGATTCTTTCTGTTGCTTCTGTTTTTCCGCCTGTTCGGATTTCAGTCTTGCATCCTGTTCCTTTTGTTTGAGTTCCTCTATGGTCGAGCGCTTGGCATTCTCAACTGCCAGCAACAATTCGATATTGGTCTGCAAGTTCTCGCTCTCTATTGCCTGATTGCGGTAGAATTCGGTCAACGTGATGTGACGGGCATCAGAACCCTTTATTCCCCTTTGCAATCCATATTTGGCCATTGCCCTGGCGTATGTGTCCTGATACTCTACCAGCTTGTCACGTGCCATGATATCATCGGCACAGAGTCGTGGCCGGTTAGGGTCTTTCTTCCTGTATTGGCGTTTTGTTTTGCCCTTTTCCATTTCCTGCTCGGGTTTTTTCTTCATTGGCCGCTTCTGCCTCCGCTCACCCTTTACGACCGGTACGATGGAAGCGTGTATGTGCGGAGTGGTCTCGTCCATATGCAGGGTGGCGGCAACTACATTTTCAGCCCCAAATGTCTTTTTTAACCAGTCCATGTTATCCCTACACCAGTCGTCGAGCTTGCCGTCATTTTCGATGCGCTTCATATCCTCGGAAGTTCCGGAGAGCATGAAGCGGATTACCTGCACCTGATTCTTGCCTACCTGACGTGTCAGACCTGCATTCTCAAGCCTGTGCCGGATGGCTTCTGTGCGGTCGTTCACTCCCTCGGGGAACTCGATCAGTTCCCTGTTCAGATGTACCCGCTCAGGGGCAACATTCGGGTGGATTACTTTACGCTCGATATGGTCGGTCATGGCTGCCTCGTTGCCGGCGGACTTGTCCAGATGGAGAACAACATATCCCATAATTGATTCATTTGATTTGTCCGTAATTTTTGATTCTGGGTAAATCACTCCTGCCGGCAAATGGATTCCGGCAGGGATGATCAGCCCGTTACATGTCGCTGGAAGCGACTGCGGTCATCAGACCGCCCAGGGAGATTCCAAAGGGGGAAAACCTTTGGCTTATTGGGGAATTTTTAGTGGTAGTGAAACGAGAGCGTGAAGAAAATTCCCTAATAAGCTATGGCTTTTTTGAAAAGCCCTTCGGGGTAGCTGCGGCAGATTATATTTTCAGCCCTTTGCCCGGCTTCCTTTTTACGGCTTGCTTCGGCATGGAACGACTGCATAAATAGTCGTTCAGGTCTTTGTAATTAGTATAGTGTACAGACTGGTCGATGACTTCTTTGCAAACCGAGTGTAGATTCCGGACAGCTCGCTTTCCGGCTACATCGTTATCAAAGAAGAGGGCTACAGATTTATATCCGGTAAGTGTATTCGTAACTTTTGGTAAATTCGCCAGCGAGTTCAAAACAATTACATCCACAGGTGAACGTTGCCAACTCTTCATGGTCAGAAAAGAAAGATAGTCCATAAAACCCTCGAACAGTTGACAACTGTCCTGCCCTGCTTTCAGTGAAGTAATATCTTTAGAAGTGCATCCCTTGAAATATTTATTCCTTAGTTCATAGCCTCCGGAATCATTCGGAAAACCGATTGCAAAATAAGGTTTGCCGTTTACGGAATAGTCAATCTCCTTGCAATGGATTTTGGCTATATCAATATCTATTTTTCGCTCACGGAGATAATCTATCAGGGCAGGAGAGTTTATTGGAGCTATCCCGGTAATTCGTATGGTAGTTTCCGGTTCTTTCTCCTTCGGGATGTTGCTTCCTTGAAAAGAAAAAGAGTTCGTCCCTGATAAGTGTTGCTCCAATTTCCGCATAGCTTCGCCATTGGAACATCTTTCTATCCTCATCACAAGGTCGATAAGTGTTCCGCCATCATTACTACCGTAGTCAATCCACAGATTCTTATCGTAATCTACTTTCATACTGGCGTTGCTATCTTCCCGAAAAGGAGAATGATACATACCGTAATAGCCTTTTTCTTTAGCAGGATAAATATTCAGCCTTGCAAGGTATTTCCGAATGGGATACCTGTTTATATCGTTTGCTTTCATAAAATACGTTGTTTAAAAATGAAATAATTCTTTTTCTTTCATGGGTAAGGTTCAGAATGGTTTATTATATATACGCCCAAACTGAACCGAACCAACGAAAGCTATTGTTTAATAGTAGAATTCGGAGTTGTAATGATAGAGTTTGTCATCCCCCTGAACAATCATCCGTTTGTTGGTCAGGAAGAGTTTCAGTTTCTTGGTCTTACCAATACCACATTCACAACCGACAGCGGCATAGCAGGAACGTAGCCGTTCGATCAGACTTCCGTAAGACAAGGCTTCGTCCGCAGAGAATACGGCTTCCAGTGCTTCCCGGTGCTTTTCTTCCGATACTTCTTTATAATCGAATGCTTTCTTCCTGCCTGCTTGCGGGGGGTGATAGTTATCCACCTGTTCCGGCAGGCTATTTTCATTGATGCGGAAAGCAAACGGTTCAAAATCCTTATCCCGGATAAACATCGAAGCAACGGAGCTGATATCTTTATCAAACTCATCTTTGGTTACTTGTAGTACTGTTTCGGCTTTATTGTTCAATTCTGTACCCAAATGCCCCCGGGTGTTGTCATCGCCTTTGTTCAGGTGCAGGACTACATGGATATGTATCTGCCGTTCATCCGTCCATTGCATCAGCTTTGTGATTAGGTCGGTGGATTCTCCCGGACTATTGATGTCATGTGCCAAGTCTCGGATACCATCAATAACCACAAGTCCCAATCCTTCCGTTTCATAGATGGCTTTCTCAATCTTTTTCAAACGGTCTTTGGTGGCATAACGCCGTAGACCGAGAAAGATTAACTGTTCGGGATGGGAATCGACAGGTAGACCGGACAGCCTTAAAATCCGGTTCATTAACCGCAGGCAATGGAATGGGCTTTGTTCGGTATCCACATACAGGATTTTCCGTTTATTGGCGGGCAATGAAACGGAATAGTTCAAAACTGTATTGTTTGTCAAAGCTGCTGCAACAATCGCACAGATGTTAAATGTCTTTTTGCTCTTTGCCTTTCCTGTGGATGCACTGAAATTACCCAATGTGCCTACAATGGAATCATCTATACGTAGAATGACGGGAGGAGAATCGAACTTGTCCGTTATAAACAACCGGGCTGATCTCCATGTATCGACAGGTTGATCGGCAAAGGGATTTATAGCCGGAATTACATTTTTCTGTGTATCCATAGCTATTTCCTCCCTCCGGTCCTACGTCCTGCCAGTTCAAGGGCAAGTTCTGCATCGACAATAATCTTTCTCCCAATTTGTGTGATCGCTTTGTCTATCTTTCCGCTTTGCTTGATACGGTTGGCGGTCGGGATACTGCACCCGAATAACCGGGCGATTCCGGCTATTCCATATACATGCTTTTTTGTGGTGTTATTAACAACGGTTGGTTGCCCCCCCTTTTGCTCCGAGTTCTGTTGCAAGTATAGAAACTCTTCACCTGTCATCTGCCAGAGCGGTTTGTTTTTTAATTCATCTATCTTCATGACGCACAAAAATTTAAGTTATGCAATCCGATAGCCGGCCGGTCTATCATCATGCGATGCCACGAAGATAATTTGAATATGAGGGGCGGTGCTGATATCGTAGTCGAACGGAAATCAGCCTTTTGATAGTGAGTGATTTACGATTATACTCTCTGATACGGTTTCGTAGTACGGTCGTAGTGGGTGGGGTTAAAACGGGTAATCATAGAATACCGCTTTATATTCATCTAACAGCGGTTCACGTCTTTTTCGTTCAAAATTCTGACCGATGGAGATATGGTAACGAGATTCGAAGAATGTTTTTATCTTCGGGTCTTTTCCGGGTAAGAAATATTTGTTATCTATCAGGGCAACAAGAAATGTTATAAGTCTTTTTATGTCCGGTTTCCTATTTTCATGCATAGAAATCCAGTCAAGTTCTGTGCTTAGGTATTTGTCTGTGATAAGTTTTGCTTCCAAAGTGAGGAATTTCTCATATTTTCCTGTCCTGAAAATCATATCAGGTTCTATCTCGGTTCGCGGTTCTTGTTCCGGTTCCGATATTTCGGTAATGGATTCAAGTATCGGTGTCTTTTCTTTTTCAACAGGAAAATAGTTATCTAACAGGGAGATAAAAGAGTTCCCGAGTTTGTGTACTTCCTCAAATACATTTTTCAGGTATCTGGCTGCATGATTGTCGGATTCTTTTTGCTTCTGGTAGAGCGTTTCGAGTTTGTCTTGCTCCTTTTTGTGTAAGTTTTTCAGTTTTTCTTCCTCTTTGGTCAGCCGCCCGGTCGCTATCTTGTCGTTCTTCCAACTTGCGGATTCTAACGAATTTATGACCTTTGTTAATTCCTGCCAAAGGCTATTGGTAGTCTCTAATTGTCCGTTTATTTCAATACAGAGCGGATTGTATCTACTGGAACAGACCTTGATACAATCAATTTTGTCAAAGAAATCTTTGTTTGTGGCGTAGATTCCGGTATTCTTTTCAATCTCTGTCCGTAGGTTGGAGATAATGGGTAGCTGTTTTTCTTTGTCAATGGAAAGAGAAAAGTTTAGGATAGATTTCTCAAATAATTGTATATCATTAAATTCGTTATAAAAATCAGTGATAGTGCATTGTGCATCGAAACTCAAAACGAACTTATCTATAGTTTCTCTGTAGTGCGTGTTTACTGTCCTGTATCGGGGCAAGAGGTCGGTCAGT